>Ga0310690_10000081_pt1 | contig 212685 bp, 202 predicted proteins | sample AusTroGonzalo_MG_2_FD_207661 | JGI IMG/M metagenome (GOLD analysis project Ga0310690, IMG submission 207661) | Bovine rumen microbial communities from tropical cattle in Woodstock, Queensland, Australia - Gonzalo_04 (v2) (version 2) | ecosystem: Host-associated > Mammals > Digestive system >... | reverse complement strand
AAAATCAATCCAAAACCCTTGCCGAAGTTGATGATGACCAACGCTGGAAATTTTGGTCAAATGAAGCATATCTAAAATTAAAAGACTTTTTGACCAAGAAGAAATAGTTCTCAAAAATCAAAACAGAGCCGTTTGGCTCTGTTTTTTATTAAATTTGTTTGACGATGGTGGAAGGGGTATGCTAAACTCAGTAAAAAGGAGAAAAATATGAAAAAACTTAGTAAAATTTTTATGTGTTTATCGCTTGCTTTGTTTTCTATGCTCCCATTTATACTTACTGGATGTGGGGAAAATTTACTTAAAGAAGGCAGCTATCAAATGATTAATATGCAAGTAATTTGTGATAACACTGAATTTTCTGGATACAGTCAATATGACGATGGAGCATTCACAGATTGTTATGCTCGTTCAATGCAAATAAATAAATCATCAGTTCAAGTTTCAAGTCAAAAATGCACAATAACATATTATGATTTAGAAACAAATGTGAAGGCTTTATATAACTTTGAGAGATATAATGATTCATCAGAGTATCCAGCCTTTAAATATGTGTCATGTATGGCATATATTGGCGATACTGATATAACAAATGAAAGCGAAGATAGAATATCTGAATTAGATTCAAATATTCAAAACGAAATATTAAATGTGCTTCAATTTAAAACAATTTTATCGACCTATGAATCTAGCATTCAAATTGTAACAGTCAACAAAACATTTGTTTGCCATATTCTTTTGAAACAAGGTGATAATTTTGCATTTATGGGAGTCCTTTATGGCTTTTAATGGTCGTTTATAATAAGCCAACTAATAAATAGCTTGTTTTAAACCAATTTAATAATCGGTAAAAAAAGCATATGTCTATATATGCTTTTTTTGTCTAAAACTGCAAGTTTCAATTTTCTATGACTAAACGACTCTGTTTTTTAATCACTCAAAACATGACTTTCATATATTTTCTATATGGAAGAAAAACTTTTGATAAACGGAAAAAGACCCCTTGAAGGCAAGGTCAAGGTCGATGCTTCAAAAAATGCTTTTTTGCCTATTTTAGCGGCATCCACGCTTTGCGATGGAGAGATAATTTTAAAAAACTTTTGCCCACTTTCAGACCTTTTTTCAATGCAGGAGATTCTGGAAAAGCTCAATATAAAAACAAGGATTTCTGGTGAAGAATTTTATATAGATACACGACAAATTGAAAACAGCCAGATTGATTTTTCATTGACAAAAAAACTTCGTGCATCTATTTTTTTGCTTGGGCCATTGTTGTCACGATTTGGATATGCAAAGATTTCAAAGCCAGGGGGATGCAACATTGGTCTAAGACCGATTGACCAATTTCTAAAGGGTTTCAAAGCTCTTGGTGCAGAAGTGGTTGAAGATGACGATTTTTACATTTGCAGGGCGAAAAAACTCCATTTTGGCGAAATAAATCTTGACTTTCCAAGCGTAGGAGCGACCGAAAGTCTTATGATGTGTGCCACACTGATTGAAGGTGTGACAAAAATCAAAAATCCAGCAAGGGAGCCAGAAATTGTTGATCTTCAAAATTTTCTGTGTCATATGGGTGCAAGAGTTTTTGGTGCAGGCACAAATGAGATTTTGATTGAAGGTGTCAAAAAACTCCATGGAGCCGAATATTTTGTTATGCCAGACCGAATTGTGGCGGGGACATATATTCTTGGTTGTGCATGTGCACAAGGGGACATCTTGGTGGAAAATGCCATCCCAAAACACAATCAAAGCCTTTTAAAACTTTTAAGCCAAACTGCTTGCCAAATTAAAATTTTTGATGATAAAATAAGAGTGATATCAAAAGAAAGACTTTCTTCAATAAAAAGCATTTCCACCGCACCATTTCCGGGTTTTCCAACTGATTTACAACCCCAAATAATGGCACTCCAGTGCGTCAGCCGTGGCGTTTCACAAATTTTCGAAACGGTTTTTGAAAACAGACTGGGGCATGCCCAAGAATTTTCAAAAATGGGAGCCAAGATTTCTGTAAATGCAAATGTTGCAAAGATAAATGGTGTTGAAAGACTGAAGGGTGCAGAAGTCTTTGCACAAGACTTGCGCGCGGGAGCCGGGTTGATTTTGGCAGGTCTTGCGGCGGAAGGACAAACAATGATAGGCGGACTAAATTTTATAGACAGGGGTTATTTTAAAATTGAAGAAAAATTTTCTTTGCTTGGGGCAGATATCAAAAGGGTAAAAATTTGAGCAAAAAGTGGATAATTGTCATCAGCGTATTTGTCGGCTTTGTGGGACTATGTCTCATACTTTTTTGGACGCTTTTTGGACTTTCTAGCGTAGAAGTTCAATATAGTTCAACCACTCAAAACCTTACACTTTCAGAAGAGGAGATTGTTCAGGCGGGCGAATTTAATCTTGGCTCGTGCGTTCTTTTTCAGTCAAAAAAGACAAATTTCAAAAAACTTGAGAAAGCGGTCCAAACAAACGAGAATTTTGCATATTTGAAGGTTTTAAACATAGAAACAAAATTTCCAAACAAATTTATCATCCATGTTAGAGAAAGAGAAGAGCTCTTTGCACTTGAAAACGCAGGAAAGTTTCTGATTTGCGACCGCGAATTTCGTGTTTTAAGAGTTTTAGACTATTATTCTTCAAACCAAACAAATGCAGTCCTGCTTTCCGGAATCGAATTTGAAAATGCCACGGTTGTGGTCGGCGATTTTTTAAAGATAAAGCAAGACTCAATGAAAAACCTATATAGCGTTTTTGCTGCAAACAATCGCTCCTTTGGCGAAGTTCTGTCAAAATTTAAAAGTATGACGGTTGAAGATTATCAAGACGAGTTCACACACAAACATTTTTACAAGTTGACCATGAAAACATTTGCAGATAGAGAGTTTGTGATCAAAAACATAGACTTCGCACTCGAAAACAAAATTCGCTTGATGTTTGCTGTCGAATCGTCAATGTACAACATTCCAGAAAATACAAAAGTTATCAAACTTTCTTCGGGCGAATATGTTTCGTATGATGCGGTGAAAGACGAAACAGATGATGAAAACAATTTGATTTACAATGAATCAGATGCGATTTTGTGGACAAGCGAGGTGATGGGCTCGTGTTATGTTTTGATAGACAATCTCACTCTTTCAGACAAAGTCAAGCGCACAGAAAAAGACATATATTACGCATTTGTAGAAAAATAAATATATTGACAAATTTTATATTTATGTTATAATGAAGCCGAAAATATATACATTTACGGAGAAAATTATGACAGACGATAATGTATTCGAAATATGTGAAGCCAATCGAACTTTCCAACTCGCAATGTTTGCGATAGACCGTGAAGATATCAATTCTTTATATTATTATATTTCAGCATACCCTAAGATTTTAGAAATGACCACTTTTTTGACGGACGATACTTTGCTTCATTATGCTGCAGACAAAAGCGTAAAGGCTTTTTGTTTTCTTGCACCAAGGATGCCAGAAGCATTAAAACGAAAAGATGTGTTTGGCCAAGTTCCTGCACACTTTGCACCAAATGGAGTGTTTTTATGTGGCAGCATCTCAGCACTCAAATTGATAGAACAAATGGCGCCAGAGACTCTGACAATAAAAGATGCTTATGGTCGTACACCTGCACATCTTGCTACCAAATATTTAAAATCTCGTAGTGTTTCATACAGAAAGGGGTTTAATTACATAGTCCTAAAACACCCAGAGACATTGACAATAAAGGACAAAAACGGCGAAACCCCACTTGACCTTGCACAAAAGGCAGGTGTTGATATTTCGAGATTTGTATCAAAAGCCCAGAAAGACAGCACATCAAAAGAAATGGGATTATAAGGAGAAAGATATGAGAACAGAAATAATCGGAAATGTTGGAACAGTTTTTTATGTAGATGGTTTTGCCAATGAATATGATGCATATGGAGAAGCTCGAGATGCAATCACAGATGAATGTATAAAGGCTTTGGATGCTCTGATAGAAAATTATCCAAAAATTTTAGAAATTTCAATGATTGATGGCAAAACACTTTTCCACTTTGCTGCAGAAAAAAGTGTGAAGTCTTTTTGTCTTCTTATTGAAAAGATGCCGCAAGGTTTGTTGACAAAAGATGCAAGGGGTGCTCTTCCAGCACATTACGCACCGATTGGTGCAACTCTTTGCAAGAGCCTTGAAGGACTCGAACTTATTGAAAAATATGCTCCAGAGACAATGACAGCCACCGACATGTACAACGAAACTCCTACTTTTGTTGCAGCACATTGGGCAAATAAAAATCGTTGTGAAGTTTTCAATTATTTTGCTCAAAAATACCCTAAGACATTGCACATAAAACCAAAGTTTGGCATGGAGACTCCATTTGAAGCAGCAAAACGCAAACACTTAGACATACCAAAGCAGATTCAAGGCGAAAAAGAATTATAAAATAAAAGAATATTTGGGCAGGGTTAAACGCACAGGAAAAGATAATTGTAGAAAAATAGCCATTGACAAAACCCAAATCCGTGTTATAATCAAAGTGAAAATGAAATTTTCAAGGAGAAAAATATGAAAAACACAAAAAGAAAAATATTTGGAAAAAATGGATATGTTTTAGATTTGGACACTGTGTCTAATAAAAATGATGCATTTTTTAAAGCAATGGATGCAATCACAAATGAATGTGTTGAGGCTTTAGAGATTTTGACAGAAAAATATCCAGAAATTTTGAAGATGGTTATTGCTGACGACCGTGAGACTTTGTTGCACTGTGCCGCATGGAATGTAAAAGCATTTTGTTTTCTTGCTCCAAGGATGCCAGAAGCTTTAGAAGAGAGAAATAGAGATGGCCAAGTTCCTGCACATTTGGCCCTATATGGTGTGCGTTCTTGCGACAGCATAGATGCTCTTAAAATGATAGAACAAATGGCTCCAGAGACACTTGAGATGACTGACATATATGGTCGAACACCTGCTCACATTGCAAGCGAAGAATTATTGTCTATTGCACAAGACTCAGAAGATTTTGACAAGGATTCAATGTATGTCAGATGGGCGTTTGACTATCTCTGCTGCACGCATGAAAAAACAATGGACAAAAGGAACATAAAAGGCGAAACTCCGCTTCAAATCTTCAAAAAAGCATGCGGAGTGGCTGTGGAAAAGGGTGAAGAAAAGAGAGCCCGTGAAAAATAATCATAAAAATAAAAGATGTGAAACTCCACATCTTTTTTTATTCTTCAGAAAAATATTTTGAAAATTCAGCAGTTTTTTCAAGGTTTGTTTTGACAAACTCTTCCAAAACCTCAGGGCGTCCAACGCTGTAAATTTCACATTGCAAAAGTGCATCAAGTTTGTCAAGTTTGTTTACAAATTTTGCCTCAGGCGTTTTGTTTGCTTCCATCTCAAGCCACAAGTCCAAAATTTCTGGGAGCATACACTCTTCAGATATTCTTTTTACTCCAGCAAGTTCTTTTTCAAACTTCTCTTCTTTTGAAAGATTTTCTTTTGGAGTATGGTCTCCAAAGTCTATTTCTCCAAGTTCGTGACAAGCGATCATTTTAAAGACTTTTCCTTCGTCCAAAGAAAGTTTTTCTCTAGAGATTATTTCAACAGCAAGCATAGATGTCGAATAAATATGTTCGGCGACACTCTCAACTCTTCCTTTTTCAGGCAAGTGTCTTTCGAGCCAACCTGTTCGCAAAATTTGTTTAAGTTTAAATATTTCTTCGTAAAACTTTTTCATTTGTAGTCCTATTTTTTTGGAATTATTTTGTCTTTTCCTCCCATATAAACTCTAAGTGGCTCAGGGATGAATATTGTGCCGTCTTTTTGAAGGTTGTTCTCCAAGAAGGCAATAAGTGCTCTCGGCGTAGCCAAAACGGTGTTGTTTAAGGTATGAACAAGATATGTTCCCTTCTCACCTTTTGCTCTGATTGAAAGTCTTCTTGCCTGTGCATCACCAAGAGTTGAACAAGAACATACTTCAAAATATTTTTGTTGTCTTGGGCTCCAAGCCTCGATATCACATGATTTGACCTTAAGATCTGCCAAATCTCCGGTGCAGCACTCAAGTGTTCTGACAGGGATATTCAAACTTCTAAAAAGTTCGACAGAAAATCTCCACATTTTGTTGTACCAAGCCATACTGTCCTCAGGTTTGCAAAGCACAACCATTTCTTGTTTTTCAAATTGGTGAACTCTATACACACCTCGCTCCTCAAGCCCGTGAGAACCACCTTCTTTTCTAAAACAAGGACTATAAGATGTCAATGTGATAGGAAGTTTCTTCTCATCGATGATTTGTCCCTTAAAGCGACCAATCATTGAGTGCTCACTTGTTCCGATGAGATAAAGATCTTCGCCCTCAATTTTGTACATCATAGCCTCCATTTCAGAGAAACTCATAACTCCGTTTACGACATCACTCCTTATCATAAAAGGTGGGATGGCATAGGTGAATCCTTGGTCAATCATAAAATCTCTTGCATAAGCGAGCATTGCCTCGTGAAGTCTAGCTGCATCACCGAGAAGATAATAAAACCCTTCTCCACTTGTTCTGCCAGAACTTTCTTTGTCAAGGCCATCAATGCTTTCCAAAATGTCGGCATGATGAGGTATTTCAAAATCAGGAACCCTTGCTTCTCCAAAGCGTTCGTTCTCAACATTTTCGCTGTCATCTTTTCCCACAGGCACAGACTCATCAACAATGTTTGGAATTTTCATCATAATATTTTTGATTTGTTCAGAAATTTCAGCTTCTTCTTTCTCAATCTCAGCTACACGCTCGTTGTTTTTCTTAACTTGCTCTTTGATTTTGTTTGCTTCATCAAGTTTTTTGTCTTTCATAAGTGTGCCAATTTGCGCAGAAAGAGTGTTTCGGCTAGCACGCAAAGCATCGCCTTCTTGTTTAAGAGCGCGAACTTTTTTGTCAAGTGCCTCAACTTCATCTACAAGCTCAAGTTTTTCATCTTGAAACTTCTTTTTAATGTTTTGTTTTACAAGGTCTTTGTTTGTCCTAATAAGGTTTATATCAATCATTGAAAAGCCTCCGAAAAAATTTTTCTTCTTAATTATAACTTTGAATTTTTTTTTAGTCAAGGAAAAAGAAAGATTTATTTTTTTTAAAAATCGATAAAAAGCCCAAATCGTATGACAAAAATCGGGAGACAGAAAAGATTTTGACGATTTTTGTTTGACATTAGTTTATTTTATTTATAAAATAAAAGTGAAAAGAGGATTTGGATGTTTAAAAATTGTGTCACAGTTATTGAAATAGGTTCATCAAAATTGTCTGCAATTGTCGCATCAGCAGGCATAAACAACACTTTCAACATTCACGCAAAGGCAAGTGTTGAATATGCTGGTTTTTTTGAAGGGGATTTTGTTGAAAAAACGGGTCTGGAGTCAGCAGTTGAAGCGCTTTTAGGTCAAATCCGTTCGACATACAAGAAAAACATTCAAAAAATATATGTTGGCGTTCCAGCCGAGTTTTCAAAAGTTGTCACTCTTTCAGAAAAACTCAGCTTCAGCCACAAACAGACAATCACACAAAGAGACCTAGATGCTTTGTCAAACCAGGCGAGCGAAAAAATAAATGTTGACGGAATGGAAATTTTGTCAATAAACCCAATAAGTTATGTGCTTGACAACGATCGAAAAACAAATTCACCACTCAAACTTAAAGCAAACATGATTATGGCAGAACTTTCAATTATTTTGGCTCAGTCAAGTTTCATTCAAACATTCAACAGAATTTGGTCAAAATTTGGTATATTACAAGTCGAATATCTAAGCGAACCTCTCTGTGAGGCGCTTATGGTGCTTGAAAAAGAAGAACGCGACCGCACATGCATCGTCATAGATGTTGGTGCAAGAACGACAAGCATCGCCTTCACAAAGGGAGACGGACTGACAAACTTGACATCATTCTCACTTGGTGGCTCACATATCACAAGCGATTTGAGCGAAGCGTGCGGAATATCATACGCAGACGCCAGAAATCTCAAAAAAGAGATTGTCTTGTCACTAAAAGGCGGAGAAAATGATTTTTATCAATTCTCACTTCTAAGTGGAAGATATGTAAAGATTCCATTAAAATTTGTAAACGAAGTTGCAATGTATCGCATCGATATGATTGCAGACACAACAAACGAGTGCATCAGACTTTTTGCAAAAGAGTTTGTTCCATATTATCCAATTTACCTTAGCGGAGCGGGACTTTCAAAGATAAGAGGTGGAAAAGATTATTTTGCAAAATGTATAAATCGAAACATTTCCTACGGCGTTCCACCTATTCCAGCGATGGACAAACCCGAAAACGCCAGCTTGCTTGGATTGGTTGATTATGCACTCAAACAATCAAAAAGAGCATAGGAAATTGAAAAATGTACAAAAATTCTTGCCAAAAAAGAAAAAGTAGGCTACAATATATAGAGTTAAGGAGAGCCCAGATGGAAGAAAACAACAATATAGAAAACATTGAAGAAGAAAAATCAACAAATCTTATCAGCCCTACATCAGTTGTCAAAATCAAGGTTTTGGGTGTTGGTGGTGGCGGAAACAACGCAGTAAACCGCATGATTGAAGCAAATGTTGCTTCAGCAGAATTTGTTGCCATAAACACAGACAAACAAGCCCTTTTGATTTCAAAGGCAGACAAACGCCTTCAAATTGGCGAACGTCTTACTGGCGGAAAGGGTGCAGGAGCAATTCCTGAAATCGGAAGAAAGGCAGCAGAAGAATCAAAAGCTTCAATCACAGAGATTTTGAAAGGTTCTGACCTTGTGTTTATTACCGCGGGCATGGGCGGCGGAACAGGCACTGGTGCAGCACCTGTTATTGCACAAATCGCAAGAGAACTTGGCATATTGACAGTCGGCATTGTCACAAAGCCATTCCAATTTGAAAATCAAAAGCGTATGGAAAATGCAGAAAAGGGTATTGCCGAACTCAAAAAATATGTTGACACAATCGTTGTCATTCCAAATGAAAGACTTCTCACTATTTTGCCAGACCGCACGACACTTGTTGATGCGTTCAGATATGCAGACGATGTTCTTCGTCAAGGCATCCAGGGTATTTCAGATCTTATCGTTTTCCCAGGAATGATAAACCTTGACTTTGCTGATATAGAAACAATCATGAAAGATCGTGGCATGGCACACATGGGCATCGGACATGGAAAGGGCGAAAACAAAACGCTCGAAGCTGTTAGACAAGCCGTTGCTTCTCCACTTATCGAAACCACAATTGAAGGAGCGACAGGAGTTGTCCTAAACATCAAAGGTGGCAGCGATATTACTCTTAGAGAAGTGACCGAAGCGGCAAATATGGTCAAAGAAGTTATTGACCCAGCTTGCAACTTGATTTTCGGCAGCAGCATCGACCCTGATATGCATGACGAAGTTGAAATCACAATCATTGCGACCGGATTCCACAACCCAGATGACGACAAAGAAGAAGAAAAGGCTGAAGAGGCTCCAGAACAAGAAGAAGAGAAAGACAAATTTGAGGGATTCAATCCTTTTGGATACAACCCACAAGCACAAGCCCCAAGAGATGTAAGAGTTGAAACAAACGAAACATCTTCAAGAGTTGATGTAAATCCAACTCCAGGTGCAATTCCACCATGGATTGAAAAGATTAGAAACAAAAACAAAAAATAATTAAAAAAATCATACAAAAAAAGAGGTTTTTCTACCTCTTTTTTTCTTTTTCTCTTCAAAAGATTTTAATAGTTTTCAATAAACTATTTTTGAGATGAAAATTGTTGTTGAATATGTTTTTCTACAAAATTTTTTGCTTATGTTCTTGATTTTAAAGACAGTTTCTTTCATGCTTCACGAAAAGACAAAATCTGTCTGGCTTTCCGCCACTCTAAGCGGAGTGACAACAACTCTCATCCCAGCCCTTCATCTCTCTCCAATCGGCAATTTTTTACTTGAAGCGGGGCTTGGAATTGTTTTTATTTGCATTAGCTTCAATTTAAAAAAGTTCATCCTGCTTTTTCTGGGGTATTATTGCACACTCTTTCTGTTTGGTGGCGCGTGTTATTACATTCAATTCATGTTTGGCCATATCTCAACGACCGCTGTACTTTCAATAGCTTGTGCCGTTTTCTTAACTTCAAAATATTTTTCCAAAAAAATTTGGAAGAAAAGACAAATCGAAAATTTCAATATTGATGTTTCAATTGAAAATGCAGACAAAAAGGTTGATTTAAGGGGTTATTTAGACAGCGGAAATCTTCTAGTTGACCCACTGACTCAAAGCCCTGTTTCACTGATTGATTTTAGGGTATTTGAAAAACTTTTTGATAATATTTCACTTTTAGAAGTTTTTTCAAAGAGCAAAAAGCTCAAAAACATCAAACTTGCCCACTTCATAACCCTAAATTCAATAAACTTCCAAAACAAAATTTTTGTTTTTGTAGTCGACAAAATCGTGTTAAACAAAAAAATTATTCAAAAACCGACGGTTGGCTTGTCACTCAAAGATTTCAAAAAATCACTTAACGCTGATATGATAATCAATGGCGCTTTTGCATTTTAGGGGGAAACATGAACATTTTTCTAAAAATAAAACTATTGCTGTTTAAAATAACAAACAAAGAAGATTGGCAGTGTGCAGAAAACATAGTTTGCTTTGTTTGCGGAAACAAAGCCCTGCCCGAGCCACTAGAGCCACAAGAAGAACTCATGCTTCTCGAAGAGATTCAGGGCGGAAATATGACCGCACGCGACAAACTTGTCGAGCACAATTTGCGCCTTGTGGTTTATATCGCGAAAAAGTTTGAGAGCAGTGGCATCGAACTTGAAGATTTGATTTCAATAGGTGCAATAGGGCTTATCAAGGCCATAAAGACTTACAGCCTTGACAAAAACATTAAACTCGCCACTTATGCATCTCGCTGCATAGAAAACGAAATTTTGATGCAACTTAGAAAAAACACAAAGGTCAAAAGCGAAGTTTCTCTTGATGAGCCACTTTCTTCTGACGGAGAAGGAAACGACCTTTTGCTCTGCGACATAATTTCAATTGACGAAGAGAGTGTTTCAAAAAATCTCGAACTTTCTAGCGAAAAACAGATTTTGATGAATGTTGTCTCATTGCTAGACAGCCGCGAACAAATGATAATGTTTCTTCGCTTCGGGCTTGGCGGTTATGAAGAGAAGACACAAAAAGAAGTGGCAGACCTTTTAGGAATAAGCCAAAGCTATATTTCCAGGATAGAAAAAAAGATATTGTCAAAACTTAGAAAAAAACTTGAGAAAACTGCCGAAATTTGACTTCTTTTGTCAAAACAAAATAGTTTTGTCATCGAAGGACACCATATCTTTATCAAAAAAGGCGGTGTCAAATGGCAAACAAAGTGGTTATCTCTGGTGTAAATACTTCAAAACTTCCAAAACTCAAAAATGAAGAAGTAATGGCTCTTTTAAAACAGGTCAAAGCGGGAGACGAGTTTGCACGCGACAAATTTGTTGTCGCAAATCTCAGACTTGTGCTTTCGGTTGTCCAACGCTTTGGCGGTCATGGAGAAAAAGCGGATGATATGTTTCAAGTCGGTTGTGTCGGTCTTTTGAAAGCGATTGACAATTTTGACCCATCACTCAATGTCAGATTTTCGACATATGCAGTGCCAATGATAATTGGAGAAATTCGAAGATTTTTGCGCGACAACAATTCGGTCAGGGTTAGCCGTTCAATAAGGGACACCGCATACAAAGTTCTTCAAGCGAAAGAGGCATATATAAAAGAAAACAACGCTGAACCTTCGCTTGAACAAATTTCAATCATTTTGGGGATGCCACTAAGCGAAGTGACATTTGCACTTGACGCCATAAGCGAAACGATTTCACTTTCAGAGCCAATATACAATGATGGAAACGAACAGATAAAAATCTTGGATCAAATTGCTGATGAAAAAAACAATGATGATGACATAGTCGAAAAACTTTCTCTTGGCGACGCAATAAAAAATCTTGGTGAAAGAGAAAAAGAAATTTTGCTCATGCGCTATTATGTCGGCAAGACTCAGATGGAAGTCAGTGAGGAGGTTGGCATCTCTCAAGCCCAAGTTTCACGACTTGAAAAAAATGCATTAAAAGCAATAAAAAATTTTATTGAATAAATAAAAAAATATTAAAAAAATATTTTTCTTAATTTAAATATATTTTTTTACAAAATAATAATTTATTCACAAAAATACCTAAAAATTCGATATTTAGGTATTTTTAATTATTTTTAATTTAATTTTAAAAAATATTTTTTTATTTAAAATTAAAAAATGTTCTATACTGACAAATTGCGACATATATTTCAAACATGGATACTTCTTTTTTAGAACTTCGTTGCAAAGAAGTCATAAATATCACTGACGGCAGAAAACTTGGACACATTGTAGATGTGGTTTTCAATCTCGAAAGCGGTTGCCTTTTAGGCTTGGTTGTTCCGGGCGAAAAATCATTTTGGAATGTTTTCAAAAACGGCACCCAAATTCTCATTCCACTTTCACAAATTTGCAAGATAGGTGAAGATGCAATTTTGGTCGAGCTCTTCCCAAATCAAAATCCAAACTCTTTCATCTTGTCAGACAAACCGAAAAAATAAAAACACGCCAATCGGCGTGTTTTTTGATATGTATTTTTTTACAATGTTTCCGTAATAAGTTTGATAAAACTTGTCACATCTTTAAATTGACGATAAACAGAAGCAAATCTCACATAGGCGATATCATCAACAGCTTTGAGTCTTTCCATAATCATTTCGCCAATTTCCTGTGAAGAAACTTCTTGCTTGAGAGAGTTTTGAATTTTCTTTTCTATATCCTCAGCAATCTTGTCAATTTGTGCAATAGAAACAGGTCTTTTTTCGCAGGCCTTTATCAAACCAACTTTGATTTTTTCAATATTGAAAGGTTGACGACTTCCGTCTTTCTTAATCACCAAAATAGGCACAGTCTCAACAGTTTCATAAGTGGTAAATCTCTTTCCACATTTAAGACATTCTCTTCTTCTTCTAATAGCGTTTGAATCATCAGTGCTTCTTGAGTCCAAAACCTTGCTATCTTCAAATCCACAATAAATACATTTCATACGTTTTTCACCTCACAAACATTCTAACACAACATTTTGTGGCATGCAAATTATTTTGACACAAAAAATATAATTTTTTCATACAAAAACCAAAACCCTCATAAAATTTTTTGTATGAAAACATTGGACAAGGCTGAGAAGAGCAAGATTTACAAAATCACAGGTTTTTGTGGCGAAAAAGATAAAATTTTCAGGCGTTTTTTAGAGCTTGGGTTTTCGCTTGGCCAACAAGTCAAAATTCTGGAAAAATCACTTCAAAAAAAAGTTTTTTTGATTGAACTTCGCGGTTATGTTTTGAGCGTAAGAGCTTCGCTTCTCAAAAAGATTGAGGTGTCAATTTGAAGGAGATTTTGCTTGTCGGAAATCCAAATTCCGGAAAGACCACACTTTTCAACAGTCTTACATGCTCAAATGAACATGTGGGAAATTGGCACGGCGTGACGGTCGAAAACAAAGAAAAAATTTTTCTTATCGGAGACGAAAACTTCAAGCTTGTTGACACGCCAGGCATTTATTCGCTTTGCCCATTTTCCTTCGAAGAGAAGGTCTCGACAAACACAATACTTAAATCCCCAAACAAAAAAATTATAAACATTTGCGACAAAAACAATCTTGCCCGAAATCTCTATCTCACGCTTTGCCTTATAGAAGCGGGGCTTGACATAGTGGTGGCAATAAACGAGATTGACAAAAAGCCGATTTACAAGGTCGACACGCAAAAACTCTCAAAAATGCTTGGGGTTGAAGTTGTTGAAATAAATGCCGAAAAAAAGACGGGCTTTGACAAACTTAAAAAGGCGCTTTGCTATCAACAAAAACACCCAAAGTTGCCATATCTCAAAACGCTTGGACTAGACAATTTTGACAAATTAAAACGCTTTGAAGATGAAAATTTTGAATTACTAAATGCAGAAAGATATGCCTTTGTAGACGAGATATTATCTTTTTGCACAAAACGCACAGACAAAGCCTATGGAAAGAGTTTTTTTGACAAATTTGCTCTAAACAGATTTCTTGCATTGCCAATATTTTTTTTGATTTTTGGCATTATTTTTTATTTGACTTTCTTCTCACTTGGTGCATATTTGAGCGACAAAATTTCTCTTCTTTTAGAGATGATTTTCGCTCCAATACTGAAGCTGATTTCTTCAAGTTTTGGCGATGGTTGGCTTTATGACTTTTTCAGCGTGGGCTTTTTTGGTGGAATAATCACACTGCTTAGCTTTTTACCCCAAGTTGTTTTGCTGTTTTTCTTTCTTTCGATTTTAGAAGACAGCGGTTATATGGCTCGCATTGCATTCATTTTTGAAGACATTATGGGCAAGATAGGTCTTTCTGGCAAGAGCATTTACACACTTTTGATGGGGTTTGGGTGTTCCACAACTGCCATTATGACTTCGCGCAACATGGATGACAAAAATGCAAAAACAAAAATCGCAATGCTTTGTCCGTATATGAGTTGCTCGGCAAAAATTCCAATTTACACAGTTATCGGCGGGGCATTTTTTGGCGCTAAAAACATTTTTGTCATAATGGGCTTATACTTTCTCGGGATTGTCGTATCAATAATCATCTCAACCATCTTTGAAAAAACAAGTTTAAAAAGCAAAAACCAAAGTTTCATTTTAGAATTTCCGCCATACCGCATGACAAGTCTAAGGCGAATAGGAAAAATTTTGTGGAAAAACACCAAAGATTTTGTGACAAGAGTTGGGACAATTATGATTTCGATGAACATTATCATTTGGCTCTTGTCATCTTTCAGTTTCAAATTTGCTTACACAAAAAATGGTGGAATTAGCATGCTTGAGAGCTTTGGAAAAATTCTTGCTCCGGTTTTTGCTCCGCTAGGTTTTTCAAATTGGGCGATTGTTTCTTCGCTACTAGCTGGCGTTGTTGCCAAAGAGATTGTTGTCTCGTCAATTGCCATGTTCAACGGCATTGACAGTGGTGCAACAAAACTTATTTCAAAGTCAATCCTGCTCAAATCAAGCACGGTCTTTTTTGCATCAAAGTCAAGTGTTTTGTCATTTTTGGTTTTTTGCCTTTTATACACACCTTGCATTTCTTCCATTGCCATGCTTAGACAAGAGGTGGGCAGAAAGTGGACATTGATTTCTGTTGCCACTCAATTTTTTGTGGCATATGTTTGTGCGTTTGTTATCTACAACATTTCGTTTGCAATAGAAATTTTTGGGTTTTGGAAGCCGTTTTTTGCAATTTTTGGCATTTTAATTGTCATTTTTGCACTTTTTTGCATTTTTTGCACAAAAAAAAGAAGATGCGGATGTTGTAAAAACTGCAATTTGGATTGCAGGGCAAAAGATGAATAATCTTCATACAAAGTGAAACAATCATTTGGTTAAAACAAAAAGATATGATATATTTATGATATGACAAGACCAACGGTAGCCATAGTCGGCAGAGCAAATGTAGGAAAGTCAACCTTGTTCAACAAAATTTGTGGAAGAAGGTTGAGCATAGTTGATGATGTTGCGGGAGTGACCCGTGACAGACTTTATGCTGAGGCAAACTGGTCAGGCAAGGATTTTTTTGTCGTTGACACGGGCGGAGTAGAACTCGGAAACGAAGATATCTTTCAAAAAGAAATTATTGAGCAAGTGATGATTGCCATTGAAAGTGCAAATGTCATCATCTTTTTGGTTGACGGAAAAACCGGGGTCACACAGGCAGATGAAAATGTGGCAAAAATTTTGCGAAAACAAAATGTACCAGTGGTTTTGGCAGTAAACAAACTCGACAATTTTGACATAAGTCTTTCATACGAATTTTATTCACTTGGTCTTGGTGACCCAATGCCAATTTCATGTGCTCAAAGCAAGGGCATAGGCGATGTTTTAGACAAAGTGATCTCATATTTTCCAAAAGAGATTGACACAGCCGAAGAAACGGGTCTGAAAATCAGTCTTGTTGGTCGTCCAAATGTAGGAAAAAGTTCACTTATAAATCGCCTTTTGGGCAAAAAGAGAGTTGTTGTCAGCGATATCGAAGGCACAACAAGAGACAGTGTTTCAGTGCCGTTTAGATGCAACAAAAAAGATTATTTTCTAGTTGATACTGCAGGGCTTAGGCGACAACGCTCGGTTGAAAAACAATCTGTTGAAGGTTATTCCGTATTGCGCAGCATGAACTCAATTGAAATGAGCGATGTTGTTTTGATTGTGCTTGATGCGACAAAAGAAGTGTCCGAACAAGATGTAAGAATCGCAGGCTATGTCCATGAAGCCGGAAAACCAAGCGTGATTTTGGTCAACAAATGGGATGAAAAGACTATGTCAAAGGATGACTTCAAAAAGATTCTAGACGAAAAACTTTCATTCATGTCATATTTTAAAGTGTTGTTTGTGTCAGCGCTCAAAGGGACAGGGCTTTCAGAGATTATGAAAACGGTCGATGAAGTTTATGAAAACGCTTCAAGGCGCATCACAACAGGCATTTTGAATGACATTTTACATGACGCGATTCTCAATTTCGAACCACCAGCAAAAGCGGGAAGAAAAGCGAAGATTTTGTTTGCTACCCAACCAGACACAAACCCACCAAAATTTGTTTTTTTCTGCAAGAATGTGGAGATAATAAATTTCTCATACCAAAGATATCTTGAAAATAGACTTAGAGAAAAAGTCGATTTTTCAGGCACACCCATAAGCTTAGAATTTAAAGGAAAGGAGGAAGAAAAATGATAATTGCCATTTATCTAGCACTTGCTTTTCTTGTAGGATATTTGATTGGAAACATAAATTTTGCAAGAATTTTCACAAAAGTTTTCTCACATGAGGACATCACGAAACTAGGAAGCGGAAATCCGGGCACAATGAACATGCTTCGCACACAAGGTTTTGGCCCTGCATTTTTGACACTTATTTTTGATGCAGTCAAGTGTGGTGCACCAGCACTAGGAGCATACTTTTTGTTTGAAAACTTCTTCCTAGGATTTGGAAACTTTGCATTTTTCTTGTGCTCATTTGGGGCAGTAATTGGACACATTTATCCTGTTCTTTACAGGTTTAAGGGCGGAAAGGGTGTTGCTTGTTGCTTTGGAATGTTTATCTTCCACCCAACGCTTTGGTGGGTAGCACTTGCCACATTTGCCTGTGCTTTTGTTGCATTTTTCTTCATCCAATATCCATTTATCATTTCCTTCATGTTTTTGACAGCAATGAGCGTGTATGGGACGGTCATCTTCACAGTTAGACAAATTACATGGTATTCAATTATTTTGGGCATAATTTGGCTCAACTTTGCTCTTATCATATTCATGCATAGGGGAAATCTTCGTCGTCTGTTTTTGGGACAAGAAAACAGAGTAAACTTTGCCGAAAAGGTCTTTAAAAGACACTTTGAAAAGAAGAAAAAGCTGGCGACTGCCACAAATAATGAAGGGAAATAAATAGAAAGAAAAGGAAACAAAAAATGAGTTTTCATGATTTTTGGACAAACGAAAACAATCCGGGCCTGCCACAAAGTGAGTATCTTTATGGAACAAGACACATTATTGTGCTTGTCACAGCAATATTAGCAAGCATTATTTTAAGTTTGGTTTTTTATAGAAAAAGCCAAAAAACAAAAAACATTTTGCTTGTCGTTTTGGTGTCGATTTTGCTATTCTTTGAAATTACTTCAAGAGTTGTCAATTTGATTATAGAAACAGAATATACTTGGCAAAACATATTCAAAATTATTTTGCCGCTACATGTATGCTCTGTGATGGTTTGGATTTTCATAATTGCTGCGTTCACAAGAAAACAAGTCTTGTTTGATTTTGCTGTAATTGGTGGACTCTTAGCGACAGCCGGCTTTTTGCTTTATCCATCAGTGGGTCTAAATCGCACATACATGTCCTTCACATGTTTGTATAGCACAATATCACATTCTGTTGGATTTGTTTGTGTTATTTTGCTTATGAGTTTGGGATTTGCAAAGTTCGAGTGGAAAAATATATGGCAACCAATTTTATGCTTTGCCATAATGTTTGGTTGGGGAGCTTTGGTTGATTTTGTAATTTTGCCAGGCGAAAATTATATGTATTTAAGGACAGATCCACTTGAACTTGACCTAGATTTTCCATTCCATTTCATGTATATAGGAATTTTGCTAGGATACATTTTGCTTTTCTATATAGGTTATTGGATAATTCAAAAAACAAAAAGGCGAAGAGCTCAAAATTAAAAAGACCGCAAAGGTCTTTTTTTTTCGGTTTTGATGCTTTCAAAAACCAGTTCTATATTTCCAAAAAATCTCATATGTTATTACAACTCGGAGGTTTTATGGAAAGATATCAAATATATGAAGACATTGAAAATCGCACCAATGGTGATATATATGTCGGTGTTGTCGGACCGGTAAGAGTAGGAAAGTCAACATTTATCAGCGAGTTTATGAAAAAACTTGTTTTGCCAAAGATAGAAAACAAAAATGTCAAACAGCGTGCAACAGACGAGCTTCCACAGAGTGCAGACGGAAAGACTGTTATGACCACTCAGCCAAAGTTTGTGCCAAGCGAAGCGGTGAAAATCTCAGTTGCGGACAACATAAACTTAAAAGTGCGCATGATTGACTGTGTGGGCTACCTTGTCAGTGGTGCAATGGGAGCGACTGAAAATGACAAACCGCGCCTTGTAAAAACTCCTTGGTCGGACGAAGAGATGCCTTTTGACCAAGCGGCAGAAATCGGCACAAAAAAGGTGATTGAAGAGCATTCAACAATTGGTGTAGTTATGACCACAGATGGCTCTGTCACAGACATTGACCGCTCAAGTTATGTCGAAGCAGAAGAGCGCGTCATAAACGAAATGAAGGAGTGTGGAAAGCCGTTTGTTGTCGTGCTAAACTCAAAAAATCCAAACTCAAACGAAACAAAAAAACTTGCTCAAAATTTGAGTGAAAAATATGATGCACAGGTGCTTGCGATGAATGTTGCCGAACTAAAAGACAGCGACATAGACAAAATTTTTGAAAAGGTGCTTATGGAGTTCCCTGTCAAGTCAATCAAGGTTAACATGCCAAAATGGCTTCAAGCTCTTTCATTTTCAAACTCAATCATCACAGAAATTGTTGGTGAAATCAAAAGATTTGCCGAAAAAGTTCGAAAGGTGGGCGACGCAAACAAAGAAACGGTTGTTTTCACAGAGAGCGAAAGTTTTGATCCAATCACATTTTCAAATATTGAAATGGGCGAAGGTATAATCAAATTCAATGTCATTCCGAAAGAAAACTTGTTTTACAAAGTGCTTTCACAAGAATGCGGATTTGACATCAAAGATGATTTCGAACTCGTTTCATATATCAAAAATCTCGCTGTCGCAAAGAAGAGTTATGACAAGCTCAAAGATGCGCTTTCACAGGTTGAAGAGTCAGGCTATGGAATCGTTGTGCCAAGCAAAGACGAATATACGCTTGGTGATCCCGAACTTGTCAAACAGGGCGGACGATATGGAGTCAAAATCAAAGCCACAGCTCCAAGCTTGCATATAGTCAAAGTCGATGTTGAAACCGAAGTGACACCACTTGTTGGCACAGAAAGTCAAAGTCAAGACCTTGTTGGCTATCTCAATGAAAAACTCGAAAGCGACCCAGAAAGCATCTGGGAGACAAATCTTTTGGGCAAGACGCTTTACAATTTGGTGGACGAAAACATAGGCTCAAAGATTGTTGCAATGCCTGTCGATGCCCAGAGAAAAATGAAAAAGACCTTGGGCCGAATCATAAACGAAGGAAAAGGAGGAGTTTTGTGCATTTTGTTATAAAAAAGAGCGATTTTGCTCTTTTTTTAACGAAAAACTTTCATTAAATTTTCCAATTGTGCTAAAATAATTTTGGAGATTTATATGAAAAAGACTCTTTTTTGGATAGCAATTGCACAAAGTATTTTTTGTCTAATCAATCTTGTGATTTATACGCCACTTGCACATTTTGGATATGTGCAGATGCGCATGATTTCATATATGTTTTTACTTGGCTTCGCAGTTTGCGTTTGGCTTCCATATCTTCTAAATCTGATTTTCAAACTTGACTTTTCATTGCCCACAACAATTGCTTATCATACTTTTTTGATTCTGTCGATTATCATCGGCTCACTTTGGCGTGTTTATTCAATGTGGGCATACTATGACATCATCATCCACTTTTCAAGCGGTGTTTTGATTTCTCTTATCACCTATTCACTTTTTTCACGCCCACAAAACAAACTCTCATATATTTGGCTTTTCGTTATGCTTTTCTCAGTTGCTCTTGCCTGTGGTGGCTTGTGGGAGATTTGGGAATTCGTCACAGACGGCATCTTTTCAAACAACGGCCAAGATTATTCGGGATACTTTGAAAGAGCGGCACTGCTTGACACTATGTTTGATTTGATATGTGATGCTAGCGGTGCAATCCTTGGCTCAGCGATTGCCATATTCTTAGAAAAGAAGAAAGAAAAACAGAAAATAGACACATAATATTTCGTGTATTTCAATTATCATGCAAAGGTCAAAAAATTGATAAAAGAAGGCCATGCGACCGGTTTTGAGATAAAAGAAGAATATCACAAAATTTGTCCTTGCCTTCTTATTTATTTTGACAATCATATCCCCATGCCTATTCGAGAGAAACATTTTGAAGAATATCTTTTTCTTCTCACAAAATATGGCGTAGTTCAAACATTTGTTTGACAAAATTTTTGTATTTCTCTATACTATCACCGCAAGGCAACCCAAATCCACCCAAATCGACACCATAAGGAGAAGAAATGACGTTTCAAGAAGTTAAAACCCCAGAACGATTGATGCTATTTTTAGATCAAAATTTTGAATATGGGGTAATTGATAACAATGGGAACAAACACTTGGATAGCAACTCGGATCAATTTCAGGTGGTTTGTAATACACAATGGAAGTTGCGTCCTGTAGAAGAAATATTGAAAGATGGTGTCGGACACTGTTATGACCAAGTGGAAATTGAGAGAGAGTGGTTTACAAAAAACGGCTTTAATGTAAAAACATTTTGGATTTCTGCCTATCAAGAGGAGATTGAAAATTCTGGATTTTCTCACACCTATTTAATATATCAAGATAACGATGTATGGAAACTCTTTGAACATGCTGATTTTTCAAACAAAGGGATTTATACATTCAAAAATGTTGGTGATGCAGTAAAATGGCAAGCTGTGCGCCAAATTCAATTTGCTGAAAATTGTATTGAACCTTTAAAACAATATAAGACGTGTATCAAGGAATATAATAAGCCACCAACAAATATAAACATGCAAGAATTTTTGCAATTTATAGACAATTCAAAAGATTATGTGTTATAATCATAATCTGTATATGTGGATATAGCTCAGCTGGATAGAGCGATCGCCTCCTAAGCGATAGGTCGGCAGTTCAAATCTGCCTATTCACACCAATTTTCAAAGAAAAAAGACGGCTTTAATTAGTCGTCTTTTTTGCTTGAATGTCTCCATATGATTCACGGTCTCTACCATTATTAAAATAAAATCCTGTAATGGTATCTTGATTTACCGTTAACATACATGTGCCCATATGCATTTTATTATCCTTATCAATAGGATTTCCTAAATTTTCATAATTATATGTAATTTCTACAGTACTATTTACTGTTGAAATAGCAATATTTTTAGCATAAGAATGAGATTGTTCTGTTACTAGTTTTATATTTAATTTTTCCAAGCTGTGTTTAATTTCTATTGTTACAGGAATATCAGTAATTTTCTTTTTCCAAACACTTTTGAGTGTCCCTTTATATGTTCCTGTTAAATTCTTAATTCCACACATCAACATAAATAATCTATTTAATACCCATTTAAATGTAGCATAAAAAAGTACCGGACTTAAACCTAATACACATTGAAAAATTATCCAAATAGTTTTCCAAGTTTCATTAGTAATATGAATTTTCGAAAAAAAGAAAATTTCTAGAATCGCATATATAAGACAGCAAAATAAAAATAGTATATTATTTAATGTCTTTCTTTTATCATTTGAAATTGTATAGTTCATTATTTCCCCCAACTTTGCCACAAATTAACCAATGCATCAATAAATTTTCTAGCATCATTTGTATTCCATCTTTTATACACATATTGGTTATTAAACGAAACAAATCCTTCTTCAAACAAGAAGTGCTTTCCATTAGGACATTTCATATCGGATAATCTATATTTATTTTGATCAAGCCAAGTCAAGATATTTTTAAAAGTATCGTAATTATTATTAACAAATAGTCTATCTGGAACATTATATAATAAGCATTCTACAAAATAAGATGGCGCTATGCTTGAATACATTAATAGATTGCGAGCAAGCAACTGTTCTTTTGCATTTTTAAACATCCTTACTGTTTTTTTATAATTACCAGAACAATTTCCGTTTTTATGTTCACTATTTTTTATATGAAGTTTTGGATAATTTATATATGTTCTACCATCGTCATGGTCATATATAGCTATCCCATTGTCACCAAGAGAAATTCCACTATATCTTCCACATGGTACTAAATCAACTGGTAAATAATTTTGATTTCCAGAATACTTAATAGTTTTTGATCCCTTTGTTAAAGAAAAATTAAACTTATGGTTCATTTGATTGTAAACTTCGTCTCTTAATTCGTTTACTCGTAATGAATAATAAGGTTGATAAAAACTATATCCATATAAATTTCTATCTACTACTATATCATTAAAACACAAAACAATGTCAACATCACTTTCGCCTTTAATATTTGTATCATTTGCATAAGAACCTTGTAAATATATGTCAATTTTAGAACCATAGATACTTTCTGCAATTTCTTTAAACTTTTGATAAGTATTCTTTGCTTTTTCCGTTGAAGGATGCTGAGCCCATACATCTAAATAAACACTTGATATTGCCACAATAAACTCCTTTATTATAATGATAGAAACATTATATCACAAAAAGCATAATTTTGGAATATATTGTCGAAATTTATTCAAAAATTTTATTTATCACTTCACTTGCATGGATATCGCTGTTCTTTAGGGAGTGGCTATAGAAGTCGCTTGTTGTTGATGCTTTGCTGTGGCTCGTGCGAGGGATTTTAAATGTATTGTATGTAATTTTGCGGTGCATTTGAATCTTAGTTTAAAATCGTTAGGTTAAAAAGAGAAGAAATGATATATTAGGATTAGGAAAAGAGGGATTAAGGTATGATAAACATCTGTTATAGTGGAAACAAACGAATTTTTGAAGGACTTTTAATGGCGACAATGTCTATCACAAGAAATTGTGAAGACGCAGTTCATCTTTATGTTTTGACAATGGATTTGCACGAAGAGAATCCAAACTTTTTGCCATTTTCAGATGACCAAATCAAACTTTTAGAAGATGTGTTAAAAGAGAAAAACCCAGAAAGCTGTGCGACAAAAGTGGATGTCACAGATTTTTACATAAAGACACTTAGAGATGGAAAAAATCACCACAATGGTTATACACCATACGCAACGCTCCGTCTTCTTTTGGACATGGTTCCAAATATGCCAGACAAAATGATTTATCTTGACATTGATACAATGTGCTACAACAGCATCAAAGAACTTTGGGATATCGACATCTCAGACTATGACTGTGCAATTGTCAAAGACTATATGGGGCGTTTTTGGATAAGATACAATTATTTCAATTCTGGCGTAATGCTTATGAATCTCAAAAGAATTCGCGAAAATGGACTCTTCGAGAAGTGTAGGCAAATGGTAAACAAAAAGAAAATGATTATGCCGGACCAATCTGCACTCAATAAGTATGCTAAGAGAAAATATCTACCATTCAAGTTCAACGAACAAAGAAAAATCAAACCAGACACGGTGGTTAAACATTTTTGCAAGGGCATTGTTTTCTTCTTGCCGTTTGGTTTTCATATTTACAACATAAAACAATGGAATCGTGAAAAGGTTCACAAGAGCCTAAAAATCTTCTGCTATGATGACATTTATGAAAGAGTTGACAAACTCAAAACCACATGCCCAAATTGTTTTTAAGACCTTTTAAAGGTCTTTTTTTTGTTTAAATTTGTTTGACAGCAAAGGTGCATGTGACTAAAATGAAATTGGGAGGTAAAAATGAAAAATATCAAAAAAATTATGTCTGCACTCAGCCTGATTGTTATGGCATTTGTTTGTGCATTTGCTTTCACTGGATGCGGTGCTACTGACGAGTTTGCAAGAGCAGATGCGGCGACCATTGAAGAAGTTTCTGAATATATTGACGAAAGAACAGAAGTTGGACTTGGAAATGGTTTTGACATGACGCTCAAAACAAACACAAATTTTCTTGGTGTGAAACTTACGATAAATGCTAGAATCAAAATTTTGTTTGAAGACGCAACTGTTTCAAAAGCCGTATGCACAATGAGCATGAGTGGAAATGGCGAATCAATGAAGGTTTATGCTTATGTAAAAGATTCAAAAGTTTATACTCATACGGTTGGAAAAGAAGCTGGACAAAAAATTGACACAAAATATGTAAACAATTTTAATGGTGATTTTGGCTTGGGTGGATATGATCTTCAAGACTTTAAAGATACGATTCAGGATTCAATAAATCAAGTTGTTTCGACATTGACTACATCTCCAGCCGAAGTTCTTGAATCAATGGGGATCAAGAAGATTATTGATGAAGAAAACGAATCGGCAAGATTCCAAATCAAAAGCGATTATGTCACTACAGATAGTGAGACAGGAGAATCAACAAAGCTTGGCACATACACTTTTGTTTTGGGCTTCAAAGGAAACGACCTTGTTGAAATTTCTGCTTCAACAAAAATGAAAGGTTTGAGTGCAGCAACAACAATCAAAACTATTACAGAAATCTCAGACAAAGAATTTCCAAGTGAAACCGAACTTTCAAGATATGTTTCAGGCACACTTAGTTTATAAAATTTAAACATCTTAAAAACGACTCAAACTTTTGGGTCGTTTTTTATTTTTAAAAAGTCTTCAAAAAACAGCAAAAAGTCTGTCATTTTGAAGCATTTTTCTTTAAAAATGGGGTACTTTTTCTATAAAAACAGACATGTTTTCTTCAAAAATAGCAGGTGAAATTTGACATAAAAAGAAAAATTTAACAAAAAAATGTATAAATATGCAAAAATTGTTTGGTTTATTCAAATTGAATATGTTATGATGAAATCATACAAAAAAGGAGCGAAAGATGGGATTTTTATACTTCTTCGATTTAGTAGACTTTGATTCAAAAGGAAATGTGTGTGAAACGAAAAGGTTTGACAAAGATCATGCACGCGCAAACTATCTTTATCTCATCAGCAAATACAACCAACAGTTTCTTTCCGACAAAAAATTGGAGATTCCGCCATTTTTCAAAACCGATTTAAATACCGTTTTGCAAGCCACAGAAAACGGAGTTGATTTTAAGAAGGCGAAACAGGTGGTGCTTGCAAACTGCACTCCTGAAGTTCAATATTGGGCACTGAAGTCAAAATCTGATAAAGAATTTATCCAAAATCTAAATGCTAGCGTTTCAATAAAAGACAAAGCGTTTGCCAAGAACTTTTCTGAGAACATGAACAATCTTCACTTGGCATATGTAATCACCGCAATTAGCGGAAATATACAAATGTCTATAACCAAGATTTTATCGAGTGAAAACGCACTTGGCGACCCTAAAACGAAGAGCTCTGTTTTCAAAGATTTGATAAAATACAATGCCCTTGTAGATACCGCAGATAAGGTTCAAACAAATCAAATGAGCGTTAGTGATATAAAGCTTAAAATTGCTTAGAAAATTTAAGTAAAAATACTTGACAAACCATATAAGAATGTATAAAATATAATCGTCTTTTATCGCAAAGGCGATTTTTTGTTGTTAGCCCCACTGAAAATTGACTTTGGAGAAGATTTGAATTTTTAAGGAGAAAAAATGAAAACTTACATGGCAAACCCAGCAACAGTTGAGAGAAAATGGTATATTGTTGATGCAACCAATATGCCACTTGGAAGACTTGCTACTCAAGTAGCTGATATGTTGACTGGCAAAAATAAAACAATATTTACGCCAAATGTAGACACAGGAGACTTCGTTGTTGTAATCAATTCTGACAAAGTTGTTTTGACCGGAAATAAACTTCAAAACAAGATTTACAGAAAACACACAGGTTATATTGGTGGACTTAAAGAAGTAAACGCTGCTACACTTATGGCACAAGATTCTACAAAGGTGATTGAGAAAGCTGTAAAAGGTATGCTTTCAAAAAACACAATGGGAAGAAAACAAATTACAAGACTTCATGTGTATAAAGATGCAAATCATCCACACGAAGCACAAAAACCTGAATCTGTTGCATTAAAAGGAGTTAGAGAATAATGGCTGAGAAAAAGACAAAAGTTGCTGGCTTTATCGCAACAGGAAGAAGAAAGAAATCAATCGCTAGAGTTAGACTTGTTCCGGGAACAGGAAAGATTGAACTCAACGGAAAAAACATTGACGAATATCTTCAAAGAGATACTCTTATTATCATTGCTAAACAACCATTGACACTTACACAAACACTTGAAAAGTTTGATGTATATGCAAGCGTTGAAGGTGGCGGAATTTCTGGACAAGCAGGTGCTGTTTGCCACGGAATTGCAAGGGCTCTTTTGAAAGTTTCTGAAACATACAGAAAAGAACTTAAAGATGCTGGACTTCTTACTCGTGATCCAAGAATGAAAGAAAGAAAGAAATACGGTCTCAAAAAAGCAAGAAAAGCATCTCAATTCTCAAAGAGATAATATTTCGAAAAAACACAGACTCTGGTCTGTGTTTTTTTTCTTAAAAGCATGTGATTTTTTTTGAAATGATTTAAAGATGTGATACAATTCGTCAAGAGAGGTAGAAGATGATAACAGATAGTTTTGATTTAAAAACTCCAGCGAAGAGGAATCCTATTATCCAAAAGAACAGGACAAAATGTGATGTTTGTTTGGTGACTTTCTCATATTTGATTGAAGAACATGTTTTAAAAAATTTTAAATGCAAACAAGTTGGTGTGTCTGAGAATGTGACAGGAATCCAGCCAGTGTATGTTTTTAAGCACAAGGGAAAAACGATTGGGTTTTATAAAACTTGGCTTGGTGCTTCTGCAAGTGTGGGTGTTTTTGAAGACATTTTAGGTGTTTTGGATTGTGACAAATTTATTTTCTTTGGTGCGGCTGGTTGTTTGAGAAAAGAGATAAGCCACGGCAAAGTGATGGTCCCTACATACGCATATAGAGATGAAGGGACTTCTTATCATTATGCAAAGCCAAAGGATTATATAAAAATTAAAAATGCAAATGTTGTTGCGCAGTTTATGGAAGAAAACGATATACCTTTTGTAAAAGGACGAGTTTGGACAACCGATGCGATTTTTAGGGAGACACAAAAGAATATAGACAAGCGCAAAAGTGAAGGCTGTATTGCTGTTGAGATGGAGTGCTCTGCTATGCAGGCAGTTTGTGACTTTAGAAATGTTGAGCTTTATTATTTCATTGTTGGTGGTGATTTGCTTGATTCACCAAAATGGGTAAACAGATCAGAAGATTTGGGCGTGCCTGAAAATCACAGTTTATCAAAGTTTTATATTGCATTAAAACTTGCAGAAAATATATAAAATTAACTTAGTTTTAGTTTTTGAATTTTGACTTTTGTGTCAAAATTCTTTTATTATATTTCTCTGTATGGTATAATAATTTTATGGAAAAGAAAATTTACGATGTTTTGATTTTAGGTGGCGGAGTGGCAGGAATGACCGCCACCGTATATGCAAAGAGAGCTGGAAAAAAAGTCGCCATAATTGAAAAGTTTGCTCTTGGGGGACAACTTTCAGAACTTGGAAAAATTGAAAACTTTCCGTCTCAAGCGCAGATTGACGGAATGACTTTGGCGGAAATGTTTAGAAAGCAAATTAAGGCGCTTGAAATCGAAGTGATTTTTGATGAGATTGAAAAAGCAGAAATTTCTGGGCAAATCAAAGAACTTTGTGGCAAAATGGGCAAATATCAGTCCAAATCGCTTATCATCGCAACTGGCATGGGATACAACACTGCTGGCATTGGCGAAGAAAAGTTTTTGGGCAGGGGCGTAAGTTATTGTGCCGTCTGCGATGGAAATTTCTTCAAGGGCAAAGTTGTCGGTGTATTAAGCAAGAATGGAAGCGGATATAAGGATGCAAGATATCTATCTAGTCTTGCAAAAAAAGTGATTGTGTTTGACAGCGAAGATGTGAGCGTTTTGGCCCAAAACAACCCTGTCAAAAATATTGAAATCATCTCAAACGCAAAAGTGAAAAGTCTAATTGGGGATGAGATTTTGGAAGGTTTAATTTTGAACGGCAAAAAAGTCGAGTTGGACGGACTTTTTGTATGTCTGGGGAAGAAGCCTGCGACAGGTCTTTTTGAAGGCAAACTGAAACTTGACAAAAACGGCTTTGTGATTGTTGACGAAAAGATGCAATCGTCTGTGAGTGGTGTGTATGCTGTGGGAGATGCAAGAGCAGGGGTTTTGAAACAACTTGTCACCGCTTGCGCAGACGGGGCTATTGCGGCATCATTTGCATAAAAAAGAGCAACTATGATTGCTCTTTTTTCTTAAACATCTTCAGAAATGGCCTCAGCCATTTGGGTGATTTTATGCAGATGATTTTGATGTTTGAATTTTTGTGTTTTTGATTTGTGCCATAATAAATTTAAAATTTTTATAATAAAAACTTTTTTTTTGCATATAATAAAGAGTAAAGGAAATATCATTATATTTCTATATACATAGAGCATAGACGAATTGTCTAGATTGAAAAACTTTACCTTGTTTATTGTAGTAAGCTTATATTCGGTTCTGAACACTTCAAGGATAATAATATTTCTAAAAGTTCTAAAATCTTCCTTCTGTATAAAGGGAAGGATTAAAAGGAGAAGAAAAATGGCAAAATTTATTAAGGCTGTACATTATTCAGATAAAGGAGCGCATGATAAAATTGAGAGAGTTAAAATCTGCGAACTTAAAAGAAATAATAATGGAAAATTTGTTATAGAAAACTGTAAAGAAGAGAGTGTGCAAGCCATAATAGTATTCATTCGTTTAGGTAATAGTGTGAAAACTTTAGTTAGGAAAAGTCGTAACTTATATTATTTTGGAGAAGATGTTCACATTGTTACTAGTAACGGTTGCTCTTTCATAAGAACAGATAGAAATAATATTGCTGTAGATAACCTTGAAAATGTTGATGAGTACTAAAAAAGCAAACTTCAATTATAGACCTTTTTAGCTCTTTAAAGGTATTCGATGTAATCAATGTATTTTCTATCCCATTCCAAAACACCTTCTTCATTTGACCACATGATAATTTTTACAAAACATGTGCTATTTTCAAATTTAACAGAGATAGACTTAATCTCATATCTAAGGTAATAATCCCCATATTGTGCCTTTAGTTTTTCATAGTCGGCTTTGCTTGTAATCCAATAGTGTTTTGTGTCGGTACCTTCGGCTTTATTTGTATATTTTATTGTATAAACTTCTCTCCAATCTTTATTAATTGATTTGCCACAGCTATTGCAGACAAACAATGAACAAATCACTAAGCAAAAAACGAATAAAAATTTTTTCATATTATTCTCCTATTAATAATGCATACAATTTTTATGTTGCACATGAATATTATAACATACAGCAAAAAAATATCATACCTTTTAAATAAATTTTAGTTGTCTTTAAGTTAAAGTATGTATATTAGCAAAAGTTTATTGAAAAAAACATGCCCACTTAAAGACATGGCATATTTTTCTTTATCTATTTTAAAAGTTGGTGACTATGATTGCTCTTTTTTCTTAAACATCTTCAGAAATGGCCTCAGCCATTTGGGTGATTTTATGCAGATGATTTTGATGTTTGAATTTTTCTCTTCTTGATTTTTCATATTGTTTCTTATGCATTAAACTTTAAAAAGTTTACAAAAAAAAAGAGGCGAACCTCTTATTTTGCGTTTTTCGCTGTTTTGATGCACTTTGTGCAAGCTTTAACTCTCTTGCCGTTGATTTCAGTCTCTTGCAAGTTTAGATTATATTTTCTTGGCGCTTTGTTGTTTGCATGGCTAACTGTCTTGCCATCCATTTTTCCGCGACCACAAACTTCACATACTCTGCTCATTTTCTTTCTCCTTTAAACTTATTCGCCAGTTATGATAACACATCGAAAAGAAAAAAGCAACATTTTTTGAAAGGTTTTATCCAGTTTTTTTCATATGAAATTTTTTTTGCAGTAAGATATATAGAGCGAACTTTATGCGTCAACTTTTTTTTGTTTTGTGATTATTTTGCTTGTAATGTGAAGAAATTTGTTGTATTATATTATTGCGAAGTATTCTAATTGGTTGGAGGATAACCTTGACTGTCGATACAAACAATTATTATGGAAACATCTCAATAAGCGACAATGCAATCCGCACTGTCGCTGGTTTTGTTGCTCTTGATTGTTATGGAGTTGTTGACCTTGTTGCCAAAGATTTCAAAGACAGCGCGAGAGAACTTTTCAAGAAAGAACGCTACTCCAAAGGAGTTTCAATAAACCACATTGACAATAGAATCTTTATTGACATTCACTGTATTTTAAAGTATGGTGTATCTATCAGTGCGGTTGCTGAATCGCTTAAGAAAACTGTTAAATATTCTGTCGAAAATTTTACGGGTATGATAGTTGATACTGTAAATGTCCACGTTGTTGGCGTGTGTGTATAAAATTTTGGGAGCATAAATTATGCAAAAAACGATAAATGGAGCCACCTTTCGCAAGATGGTTTTGGCGGGCGTAAGTCTGCTTGAACAAAATAAAGAATATGTAGACTCATTGAATGTATTTCCTGTTCCAGATGGTGACACTGGGACTAATATGTTTTTGACCATGAAGTCAGCTGTTAATGAAGTGAACAAGTGCATGAACAATGACCTTGCTGCACTTTCAGAAGCTTTTTCAAAGGGTGCACTTCGTGGTGCAAGAGGAAATAGTGGTGTTATTACATCTCAAATTTTCAAGGGATTCTGTTCTATCACCAAAAATTTGAAAGAGATCACAACGAAAGATTTTGCGAAGGCTATGCAAGAAGGCTCTACTATCGCTTATAAAGCTGTGACAAAGCCTAAAGAAGGTACCATTTTGACCGTCATTAGAGTTATGGCTGAAAATGCTGTTTCACTCGCTAAGAAGCATGATGATTTTGAAACCTTTATGCAAAAAGTTATTGAAACTGGCGAAGAGATTTTGAAGCAAACACCTGAAATGCTTCCTGTTTTAAAGAAAGCGGGCGTTGTTGACTCTGGTGGACGCGGAATTTTGGTGATTTTCACAGGCTTTACACGTTATCTTTTGGGCGAAGAAGATTTGGAATATACTTTTGAGGACGAAACAAAACCTCAAAGTGTTGATGATGTCATTGCAGATGTTGCACAACTTGGTGACATAGAATTTGGTTATTGCACAGAGTATATGATAATAAACATGCTCAAAAAGACCACAGAGGCCGATATTGACAAACTCCGTGAAAAGCTTATGGAAATCGGCGACTCTGTCATTTGTATTGGTGACCTTCAACTTGTAAAAGTGCATGTGCACACAAACGAGCCAAACAAGGCTCTTGGTTATGCTCTTGAACTTGGAGAACTCTATAATCTCAAAATTGAAAACATGAGAGAACAAAATAGAGAGCTTAAGAAGAAGGCGCAAGCTGTCGAAGAAACAAAAGAAATTGGGATGATTGCTGTTGCTCCGGGAGATGGGCTTGCTGATATCTTTAGAGATTTGACTGTTGACGAAATCATCGTTGGTGGACAAACAATGAATCCAAGTGCCGAAGATATCGCAAATGCAGCAGACAAAGTGCCTGCAAGAACTGTATTTGTTTTCCCAAACAACAAAAATATTATTTTGGCTGCTGAGCAGGCAAATGATGTCACAAACAAAAATCTTATCATCATTCCTACAAAGAGTGTTCCAGAAGGAATTGCGGCTTCAATTGCGTTTAATCCAGATGCTTCTGTAGAAGAAAATCAAAATGCTATGCTTGAAGCGATAAGAAGCGTGCGTTCTGGCTCTGTCACATATGCGGTGAGAGATACTCATGTGGATGGGTTTGACCTTTCTAAGGGAGAGATTATTGGACTTGACAACAAGGCGATTTTGGCAAAAGGAAGTCTTGTTGGTGAAACAACAGAAAAACTTATCGAAGCCATGATTGACGATTCTGTCATGAACATTACACTCTTCTATGGCGAGGATATAAGAGAAGATGAAGCAAACGAACTTCAAGCAAAAATTGCTGAAAAATACCCAGACTGTGAAGTGACTGTTGCAAACGGCGGACAACCTGTATATTATTATCTTGTTTCGTTGGAATAGTGGTTTAGATATGATTTAATAACTAAAAAAAAGACGCTTAAAAAGTGTCTTTTTTTTCTTTCTTCGCACTTTCTAAAAATGGTTTGCATATTATGATAGTGTAAAACTTAAAGGAGGTTTGAATGTCTTTTTACATCAATAATACAAATCCAAACAAGCCTGGTCCTGTCTGCGGAAATCCGACCAGTGGGATTTGTGAAAAAATTTTGATTGAAACTACAAAAGTTTTTGATGCTTGTATTTGTTCTAGCACTGAAACTGGCGTGATTTTGACGCTTGATGGGTTTAGCCCTGCTGACCCAGCATTGCCTTTGACATTGGTTTCGGTAGAAAATACATCTGGGGAAGAGTCTGTTGTTTCTGACCTTGTCATCGACAGGCTTGACAACTGTCCAAATTATGCGAATGTATCATTTACAATAACCATTCCTGTGACAGTCACATATCGTGATGCAAATGGTGTGCTTGGCACAGCGACTTCAAGTGTTGTCGTAAACAAGTCCGTGATTTTGTTTGTTCCGCAACCAGCTCTTACGCCGGTAAATGTTGTTGCAACGGGAGTGGTAAGGAGCAGAATTGGGACTTTTACAGCACCAAACATATTTACCGTGACTGCTTGCATTGAAATTATTGTTAAGGTGACATCAGTTGTGGATGTGCTTGTGCCATCATATGGGTATCCGACACTTCCGCCTTGCCAAAGTGCTCCTACACAGGCTTGCCCGGGACTGGGAGATTTGCCGATTTATCCGACAGCTACGGGTGTTGTAAATACACCAAATGTTTAAAAAAAAGACCATCAGGTCTTTTTTTTTATAGTGTGTGGTCAACTTTTGATGCTTTTCTTTCTCTTCTTCCTGGTGCTCTTTTATAGCCAAGAACATCATGTTTTATGGTTTTGAGTTGTTTTTCAACAATTTGTCTAACTCTTTCGCGAGTGACGTGGTATCTTTCTCCAATTGATTCAAGGGTCTGTTTTCGATATCCGTTTATACCCATACGTCTATAGAGCATATCAATATGTTCTTCTGAATATTTTTGTCGCAGTGCACCTTCAACCTTTCGCATAAAATCTTCATTTGAAAGTTTTCGATTGACTTGTTCTACAAAATTGTCAGAATCTGGTATGATCTCTTCAAGATTTATTACATCTTCATATTCATCATTTCTGACTGTGGTGTCAAGAGACATCGTGTCAATTGTATGACGTCTTGTGCATGTGCGTTCTCTATAAATGCCATGTTTTATCGTAGTGACAAGATATGTAGAAAGTGCAAGGTCTTTTTCTATATCAAAATTGTCTATGGCATTGATCATCCATTGGATTCCGCATGAAAAAACCTCTTCTTTTTGAAGTCCTTCAAATTGGAAAAATCTGTTTATGGTGCTCACAACCAAACGCATATTGCCTTCGATGAGCTTTGCTCTGGCATTTTGCGCCTCTTTTGACTTTCTGTTTGGATTTTTGTAATACAACTCCATATACATCTGTCTTTCCTCATCTGTCAGCGCTTTTGGCAGTGTGTTTAGCATTTCTTCATAAAAATCTAATTCTTTCATACCTATATAATAATGCAACTTAACAGCGATGTCAATAGGCAATTTTGAAGTTGGAATTGATTTTTAAAAAATTTTTTGAAAAGTTGGCATTTTTTGTTGACTTTTTATTTTTATGCGCATATACTATTGCTAGCACTTGCAAGTCGAGAGTGCTAGCAAACTTTAAATTAAGGTTGAAAAATATATGGAATTGTCCGAAAGAAAAATTAAGATTTTAAATATTGCTGTTGAAGAGTTTATTAAGGACTCTGCACCAATTACGAGTGGGTCAGTGAAAGACCGCACAAGTTTGGATGTGTCGACTGCGACACTGAGAACCGAGCTAAATGCACTCGAAGCGATGGGGTTTTTGAAACAGCTTCACACATCAGGCGGCAGGGTGCCAACGGCACAAGGATATCGCTTTTATGTTGAAAATCTTTTAAAAAATGTCAAGGCGACAAACAGCGAGCTTAAAGCCGTGAGAGAACTTATTGAAAATCGTACTCAAAGCTTGTCTGAGATTGTGTCTGGCATTGCAAAGATAATCAGCAAGGCGACAAATTATCCGACTGTTGTGCTTGTCAACGGCATGGAAAACTTGATTTTGGATGAGTTTAAGATTGTTCCACTTATTGGAGACAAGTGCATGGTATTGATTGGGACAAACTGCGGATACATCACAAACACTATTGAAGTGAGTGCAACCGCAGAAAATTGCCAAGATGCCTCGAATTATTTGACAAAATATTTCAAGGGCGAAACCATGGGCTTTATGATGCAAAACATCGATAGTTTTAAGCAGGGCATGAGCGGTGAAATCAAGGCGTTTCAAGGTCTGGTTGACAACATTGTTGTTGGACTTTCAAAAATGAACAAACAAAAACTTTTGAATGTTGAGACAGATGGTGTGGTTGACCTTGTAAACAATGAGCGCGTTGAAGACGCGAAGAAGGTTTTGAAAACTCTTAGCGACAAAGAACAGCTCATTGAAGTGCTTGACAACGATCAAAATGAAGTTTCGGCAGTTGTCGCGGATGACAACGGACAAGAATGTTCGGTTGTGCAAGCGCCAATCATGCTGGGCGGGAATAAACTTGCCACTATTGGTGTGTTTGGACCGCAAAAAATGGACTATATGGGGATTGCATCGGCTCTAAAAGTGGTTGTCGAACAACTACAAAAGGATAAAGGAGAATAAATGAAAGAGAAAAAACATAAAGAAGAAGAAAAACACTGCCACTGCTCACCTGATTGTGAATGCGGTTGTCAGGAAGGAGAAGAGTGTCATTGCGAAGACGAGTGTTGTGAATGTGGAGATGAATGCCACTGCCACGATGAGAGCGAACTTGCAAACACATATCTTGAAATGGCACAAAGGCTTCAGGCAGATTTTGACAACTATCGCAAGAGAGTTGCTGAGCAATTGGATTTTCAGAAAGAAGAAGGCAAACGCAGCGTAATTGAAGTGTTTTTGCCTTGCCTTGATACATTTAAAGAGGCAAAAAAGAGCATAACCGATGAGAAGGTTTTGGCCGGCGTGCAGATGATTGAAGACAAGATTCTAAACGCACTCAAAACGCTCAAAGTCGAAAAAATAGAAACGATAGGACAAAAATTTGACCACAATCTCCATGAAGTCATTGCAGTGCTTAGAGATGAAAGCAAAGATGAAGATGTGATTTTGGATGAGTTTCAAGCAGGTTATGTGATGAACGGAAGAGTAATCCGTTATGCAAAAGTAATTGTAAATAAAAAAGGAGAATAAAAAAATGAGTAAAATTATTGGTATCGATTTAGGAACAACAAATTCTTGTGTTGCAGTTATGGAAGGCGGAAAACCAACCGTTATTGCAAACGCTGAAGGAGACAGAACAACACCTTCTGTTGTCGCTTATACAAAAGAAGGCGAAAGACTTGTCGGAAAAGTTGCAAAGCGTCAAGCTATTGTAAACCACGACAATACAGTGCTTTCAATCAAAAGAGAAATGGGCACAAACTATAAAGCTAAACTTAATGGAAAAGAATATACTCCACAAGAGATCTCTTCTATGATTTTGGCAAAACTTAAGGCTGATGCTGAGAGTTATTTGGGAGAAAAAGTGACTCAAGCTGTAATCACTGTCCCAGCTTATTTCAATGACAGCCAACGCCAAGCAACAAAGGATGCAGGAAAGATCGCAGGACTTGATGTTCTTCGTATTATAAACGAACCTACAGCTGCCGCTCTTGCTTATGGACTTGATAAAGGCGAAAATGCAAATCAAAAGATTTTGGTTTATGACCTTGGTGGTGGAACATTTGATGTCTCAATTCTTGAAATTGGGGACAATGTTTTTGAAGTCTTGTCAACAAACGGAAATACTCGTCTTGGTGGAGACGACTTCGACAATAGAATTATTGATTTCTTGGTAGAAGAATTTAAGAAAGAAAATGGTGGAATGGACCTTTCAAAGGACAAACTTGCTATGCAAAGACTTAAGGAAGCCGCTGAAAAGGCAAAAATTGACCTTTCTGCAACCCCACTTACAACAATTTCACTTCCATTTATCACCGCTGATGCAAACGGCCCAAAACACTTGGAAGTAGAACTTTCTCGTGCAAAATTTGATGCTCTTACTGAAGATCTTGTAAAAGAAACTATGGAGTGCTGCACAAAAGCTCTTAAAGACGCAAAACTTTCTGTTTCAAACATTGACAAAGTTATTCTTGTAGGTGGCTCAACTCGTATTCCTGCTGTTGTTGAAGCAGTAAAGAAATATACAAACAAAGAACCATTTAAAGGCATAAACCCTGACGAATGTGTCGCTGTTGGTGCCGCAATTCAAGCCGGCGTTTTGGCAGGAGATGTCAAAGATGTTTTGCTTTTGGATGTCACACCGCTTTCACTTGGTATCGAAACTTTGGGCGGCGTATTTACAAAACTTATTGAAAGAAATACAACTATTCCTACAAAGAAATCTCAAATCTTCTCAACCGCTGCTGACAATCAACCTGGCGTTGATATCCATGTTTTGCAAGGCGAAAGAGAATTTGCTGCTCAAAACAAGACACTTGGAAGATTTCAACTTTCAGATATTCCGCCAGCACCAAGAGGAGTTCCTCAAATTGAAGTGACTTTCGACATTGATGCAAACGGAATCGTAAAAGTTTCAGCTAAAGACCTTGGCACAAACAAAGAACAAAATATCACAATCACAGCTTCTTCAAACCTTTCTGAAGCAGATATTGACAAAGCTATCAAAGAGGCAGAGGCTCATGCCGAAGAAGACAAGAAGAGAAAAGAGTTTGTTGAAACAAAGAATCAAGCCGACAACATGGTTTATAGCCTTGAAAAGATGCTCAAAGAAAATGGTGACAAACTTTCTGCAGAAGACAAAAAACGCCTTGAAGATGAAATAGAAAAAGACAAGAAAGAATTTGAGAGTGAAGATATCGAAGTGATTAAGAAAGCTCTTGACAGCTTGACACAAGTTTCAAACGAAGTTTTCACTAAGATGTATCAAAATGCAAATCCACAAGGTGCAAATGGACAAAATGGTACAGACAACAACTCAAATAATGATGGCGACCCAGAAGTGACAGTCGAATAAACTGAGCTTTGGCGATTTGTCGCGGCTTTATTACTAAGTAGAGCGTTGAAGTTTTTGTAAAAGGGGGAAAATTATGAACACGATAGATTTTCTTGGGAAAGAGGTTGAAGTTGTTATGGACAGACCTCTTGGAAGTAAGCATCCAAAGCATGGATTTGTTTATCCTGTGAATTATGGATATATTCCAAATACAATTTCGGGTGACGGAGAAGAGCTTGATGCATATGTGCTCGGAGAATTTTCCCCTTTAGAAACATTTAGGGGTGTGGTAAAGGCGATTATTCATCGTACAAACGACGATGATGACAAACTGGTCGTTATGGCAAAAGATAAAAATTATACAGACGACCAAATTCGTGCCTTAACTGAATTTCAAGAAAGATTTTTCGAAAGTAAAATTTTGAGAGAAAGAGAACAAATAAAGAAATAGAAGGAATAAAATGGCAAACAAAGATTATTATCAGACTTTGGGGGTCGAAAAAGGGGCGAGTGCAGATGAGATAAAGTCTGCATATCGTCGTCTGGCGAAAAAATACCATCCAGATTTAAACAAAACACCCGAAGCAGCCGAAAAATTTAAGGAAATCAACGAAGCCTATGAAGTCCTTGGAGATGACAAGAAAAGGGCAAACTATGACCAATATGGCTCCGCAGATGGTCCACAATTTCAAGGTGGTGCCGGTGGCTTTGGAGATTTCTTCAGCGGTGGTGGCCAAGGATTTGGCGGTTTTTCTGATATCTTTTCTGATATCTTTTCTGCTTTTGGTGGCCAGGGTGGCCGAAATTCGAGGGTTCAAGAGCGTGGAGATGATATAAATCTCTCTATGCGTCTATCTTTTGAAGAGGCAGTTTTTGGAGTTGAAAAGACCATTTTGGTCAGCAAACTCCAAACATGTTCAAAATGCAACGGCACGGGTGCAAAAAATGGAAAAGAATTTTCGACTTGTCCAGAATGTCAAGGTGCTGGGCGTGTGAGAATTCAGCAAAATACAATGTTTGGAATGAGCATCCGAGAGGGTGTTTGCCCAAGATGTGGTGGTACTGGAAAAATCATCAAAGAAAAATGTGAAGAATGTGCCGGAAAGGGTGCAAAGAAAGTTCAGGTGCAGATTGTTGTTAAAGTTCCGGCAGGGATTGACGATGGTCAAACTATTCGCATGCGTGGAGAAGGAAATGCTCCGCTTGGACAGGGCATTCCTGGCGATTTGAATATCAAAGTATCAGTTGAGAGTCACAAACTTTTCAAAAGAAATGGTGCAGACCTTATGTTTGACCTTTATGTGCCTTTTACTACATGCGTTTTAGGTGGAAAGGTTGAGGTTCCGTTGACAAAGGGAAGTATGACACTTGATATCAAGGAAGGTACTCAGAGTGGGACCGTTATGAGATTGAAGAACAAAGGTGTAAAGATTTTGAACACAAGAGATAGTTATGGTGATATGCTTGTGACGATCAAAAGTGAGCCACCAAAGACTCTGACCAAGAAACAAAGAGAACTTTTAAAAGAACTCGAATCTTCATTTGATGAAAACGACTTTCCCAAAAACAAAGAATTTAAGAACAAAACAAAAGGGTTGATTTAATTCACCCTTTTCTTTTTGATTTCTTTGTTTTTTCATTTGCGTTTTTTGGCTTGGTTGTTGTAGAATATTCAAGAAAGGGGTGTTTATGAGAAGATTTTTTGGAAAACTTGAAAAAGACAAGGTTTTATTGGACGGAGAAGAGTTCAATCATCTTAAAAATGTTTTGAGAATGAATGTTGGAGATGAGATTTTGGTAAGTCTCAACGACAAATTTGAATATGTTTGTGAAATTGAAAAGTTTGGCAAAGGACAGGCCGTTTGTAAGATAAATGGCAAACACGAATGTGTAGGAAATCCAAAAAAGAATATTGTGATTTTTCAGGCAATTACTAAAAGACCAAAGTTTGAATTTATCGTGCAAAAAGCTACTGAAATCGGCATAAGCAAGGTTGTACCTTTTGTCAGTGAATATGTTATTGCAAAGGTGACTGAAAACAAGATGGAAAGATTGAGATCTATCGTTTTGAATGCTTGTAAACAATGCGAAAGAACTATTCTTACTGAAATCTCAGAACCTAAAAAGGTGAAAGACATCATTGAGATGTTTAAAGATTTTGATATTGTTCTTTTTGCAAATGAAAGAGCAGATGTGGGCGAAGAACTCAAGAAACTTGATAAGAAGAAAAATATCGCTATTATTGTGGGCTCTGAAGGTGGTTTTTCTCAAAAGGAAAAAGAGGCGTTTATTGAAGCTGGTGCAACATCTATTTCACTTGGCAGAAGAATTTATCGTTGTGAAACCGCTTCTGTTGCAATGATGAGCATGGTTTCAATAATGAGTGGAAACTAATATGAAAATTTCAGTTTTGACACTGGGTTGTAAAGTAAACAAATATGAGAGCGATGCTCTCATTTTTGAACTCAAAAATCGTGGTTTTGAGGCGACTGACAACCTTGAATTTGCGGACGCGTATATCATAAACACATGTGCTGTCACAAACGAAGCAGAAAAAAAATCTAGGCAAATGATGGAAAGGGCGAGAAAGTTTAATCCTAAAGCAAAGATTTTTGTGCTTGGTTGTGCAAGCCAAAACAATGCAGAGCAGTTTTTGAAGAAGGGTGCAAAAGTTGTTTTTGGCACGGCAAGAAAAAAACAGATTTTGGACGAGCTTGAGGCTGAGGGTATCAAAAAAGCGGAACTTTCGAAAGAGTATGAAGATGACTTGTTTTCTGCTCAATCTCTTTCGCGTGCTTTTATAAAAATTCAGGATGGGTGTGACCATTTTTGCAGTTATTGTATCATCCCTTATCTTCGTGGGAGAAGCAGGTCGAGAAAACTTGAGAGCATAATAGATGAAGTGGCGAAATTGCCCGAAAATGTTAAAGAAATTGTGCTTGTGGGCATCGATGTATCTGACTTTAAGATTGATGGTGAGCGTGGGCTTGGAATTCTTTTGCAAAAATTAGACTCTTTTGAAAAAAGACTTCGTCTTTCTTCAATGGAAGATAGTTTGATAGATGAAAAATTTTTGAAAGAACTTTCTTCTCTTAAAAACTTCTGTCCACATTTTCATTTGTCTCTCCAAAGTGGTTGTGACAATGTTTTGAAGAAAATGAATAGGCATTATACAACGACAGAGTTTGAAAAGAGCGTAAAGCTTATTAGAAAGTATTTTCCGCTTGCGGGCATAACAACAGATGTCATTGTAGGTTTTCCGACAGAGACAGATGAAGATTTTGAAGAGACATTGAAGTTTGTAGAAAGCGTGAAATTTTCACAGCTCCATATTTTTCCATTTTCGATGCGTGATGGAACAGTCGCCAAAAAGCTTTATAAAGATCTTTCAGGCGAAGTAAAAAATGAGAGAGCAAAGCGACTTGAAATGCTCGGCAAGAAACTTAAGAATGAGTTTATTTTGCAGAATAAAACCGCAAAAGTTTTGGTTGAAGAAATAAATGATGGAGTGTGCGAAGGTTATAGCGAAAATTACATAAAGTGTTTCTTTAAAGGTGATTTTAAGGTGGGCGAAATTGTGGAAGTCAAAATCAAAAAACCTTTTAAAGATGGCGCTCTTTGTGAAATTTGATATAAATGCTTGACAAAATGCATTTTATATATTAAAATGACGACATATTTGACCTTGAAAGGTGGTGAGAAAGTTGACAACAGTTAAGGTAGGCGAAAACGAATCTTTGGAAAGCGCTCTTAAAAGATTTAAGAGAAAGTGCCAAAAAGATGGAATTATTGGCGATATTAGAAGAAAAGAAGCTTATAAAAAACCTAGCGTAGCAAGAAAAGAAAAGAGTGAAAACGCTAGAAAAAGAGCTAGAAAAAGAGGTTAAGAAAAGACGGGCAATGCCCGTTTTTTTTGTTTGTAATCATTTTGATAAAAAAACCTTTTGTGATAAAATATTTGTATGAACCGCTATGACATAAATTCGTTGAATGAACAGCAAAAAGAAGCCCTTTTTCAGACAGAGGGTGTTGTTTTGGTGACGGCCGGAGCGGGAAGCGGAAAAACAAGACTTTTGACGCACAGAATTTGTTATTTGCTTGAAAAAGGTGTTTCGCCTTTCAATATTTTGGCAATTACCTTCACAAACAAGGCGACAAACGAGATGAAAGAGCGTGTTTTGCAGATGTGTGGAAAACATCTTTGGATATCCACATTTCACTCGATGTGTGTGAGAATTTTAAGAGAAAAAATTGACCTTTTGGACGGATTTGACAAGAATTTTACAATTATTGCAGAAGCCGATAGGGACAGGATTTTAAAGGATATTTTAAAAAAGTATAATCTCGATGAAGATGAAAGACCAAGAGTGATAGCACACCTTGAAAACATAAAAAACAAGGGGCTTGATATCACTGAATATTTTTGTGAGCTCAAGAAGATTGAAAAAAACAAAATGTACAAATTTTATGAAGATATTTGTTATGACTATGAAGAATATTTGCACAAAAACAATGCGCTTGATTTTGACGACCTTTTAAATCGCACGCTTGAACTTTTTTTGACAAACAAAAAGGTTTTGCAAGAATATGCACAGAGGTTTGAGTATATTTTGGTTGATGAATTTCAAGACACAAACCTTGTGCAATATAAATTGATTAAACTTCTATCAAGTGTACACAAAAATTTGTTTGTTGTTGGTGATGAAGATCAGTGTATCTATTCTTGGAGAGGGGCGAACTTTCAAAATATTTTCAATCTTCAGAAAGATTTTAAAGATGTCAAAACTTTCAAACTTGAAAGGAATTATCGTTCGACAAAAAACATTTTGACGCTTGCGAATAATGTTATTCAAAACAACAACGAGCGCATGAAAAAAAGTCTTTGGACAGAAAAAGATGCGGGCGATGGTCCGGTGGTTTATAATGCATTTGATGAGAGAGATGAAGCGTTGTTTGTTTCTAAGACGATTGAAGAACTTGTAAGTGAAGGGTATAGTTATAGCGATTTTGCGGTTTTAATGAGAATAAATGCTCTTTCTCGAAATGTCGAAGAAGGGCTTTTGGCGTATCAAATCCCCTATAAAATTTATGGCGGATTCAAGTTTTATGAGAGAGCCGAAATCAAAAATGTTTTGGCGTATCTTTCAATTTTTGTCAATCCAAAAGATGAAATTTCGCTTTTGAAGATAATAAATTTTCCTAGGCGTGGAATTGGGGAGATTGCTATCAAAAATCTTCAGGAAGAAGCAAACGACAAGCAGGTTTTGGAATATCTTTTGAGCGACAAATTTAAATTTTCAAAATATTTTTCAAAGCTTTCAAAATTTGTTGAGACTTACAAGAGTTTAAGTGCACAAATGAACACTCTTTCAGTCAGTGATTTTGTATCAAAAGTTTTGAAAGAATTTGGGATTTTGAATGAATTTGTCGGGCGTGATGAAGAGTCAATCAATCGCATGGGGAACATTGACAGTTTGCTTTTGAGTGTTGAAGAATATGAAAAAGATGCGGAAAATCCAAGTTTGGGTGAATATTTGGCACAAATTATGCTCAAGTCTGACAGTGACGAAATTCAGGAGAATGGATTTGTGTCTGTCGCAACTATTCATGCTGTAAAGGGGCTTGAATTTAAGGTTGTGTTTATTCTAGGGCTCGAAGAAGGGATTTTTCCACTTGCGAGAGCAAGTTTTTCTGTCAGCGAGATGGAAGAAGAACGAAGGCTTATGTATGTGGCAATTACTCGTGCAGAGGAGAAAATTTTTTTGATTCATGCAAGCAAAAGATATATGTATGGCAAAAGCAATTTTCAAAAAGAGAGCAGGTTTTTGGGAGAACTCAATATTGTTGACAAGAAAAAACCAAAGATTTTTGGCATAAATACAAAACAGGCAAGTGAAAGCGAAAATTTTGAAAGCGGATTTGAAGTCGGCGACAAAGTTTTTCACATGAGGTTTGGATTTGGACAAATTGTCAACATTTCTGATGATGGGTTTGTAGCGGATATAAAATTTGAGAATACTGGCACAAAGAGTCTTATGCTAAATTTAGCAAATCTTGAGAAGGTGGAAGAAGATGAATAAATTTGAAAGAATGAAAAATCTTGTAGAAGAGATTTTGATTCACAACAGAAATTATTATGAACTTGACAATCCTACCATTTCTGATAAGGAATACGACAAGCTTTATGATGAGCTGGTTGACCTTGAAAAAGAATTGGGAGTTGTTTTGCCAAACTCTCCAACGCAGAGAGTGGGCGGTGACACGCTGGAAAAGTTTGAGAAAAAACAACATGAAGTAAGGCTTTATTCGATGGGAAAAGTACGCTCATTTGAAGAACTGCATGATTTTTTTGAAGATATGAAAAAGTTTGTAAAAAAACCAACCTTTTCTGTGGAATATAAGTTTGATGGCTTGACAATTGTCACAGAATATCAAAATGGAAAATTTATTGGAGCGACAACTAGGGGAAATGGCGAAGTGGGAGAAGTTGTGACCGAGCAGGTGAAGACAATTAAGTCTGTTCCACTCGAAATACCTTTTAAGGGACATCTTCTATTGCAGGGCGAAGGCATGATGACGAATTCGAGTTTTAGAAAGTATAACAAAACTGCAGAAGAGCCACTTAAAAATCCAAGAAATGGTGTCGCTGGTGCGATAAGAAACCTTGACCCAAAAGAAACTGCAAAAAGACATTTGGACTATTTTTGTTATGGCGTTTTGCTCGCCGAAGGAAAGAAGTTTTCTACACAACAAGAAATGCATGAATTTTTGGAAGAAAATGGTTTTCAAACTGGAAACTTTTTTGAGATTTGTGACAATGAAGAAGATATTTTTGAATTGATTGAAGAAATCGATAAGAAAAAAGATAGCCTTGACATTATGATTGATGGGGCGGTAGTCAAACTAAACGAAGTTGGTCCGCGTGAAGAAATAGGGTATACAAACAAGTTTCCTAAATGGGCTAGAGCATACAAGTTTGAAGCAGAAGAAACTTCAACAATTTTGAAAGATGTAATCTGGCAAGTAGGTAGAAGTGGGCGTGTAAACCCAACCGCAATACTTGAACCTGTTGAGCTTGCTGGTGCGACGATTTCACGCGCAACACTCAACAACATTGAAGATATAAGAAAGAAAAAAGTTTCAATAAACAGCAGAGTGTTTATCAGACGAAGCAACGAAGTAATTCCGGAGGTTTTGGGGCTGGCAGAGAAAGGCAAAAATGCAAAAGAGATTGTTGAGCCGAAAATTTGCCCATGTTGTGGAAGTATTTTGCTTAAAAAGGGGCCGCTTGTTTTCTGCAAAAACCATGACAATTGTAAAGAGCAGATTATTGCGCGCCTAACACATTTTGTCAGTCGCGGAGCGTTTGATGTTGAAGGCCTTTCTGAAAAGACACTTAGGCAGTTTTATGATGACCTTGGTGTAAGGCATTATTCAGACCTTTATAACATTTCAAAAGAAAAACTGGTCTCACTAGAAAAATTTAAGGACAAAAAAGCAGAAAATGTTTTAAAAGCACTTGAAAAGAGCAAAAATATTGAATTTTCGAGATTTTTGTTTGGCTTGGGCATAACCGAAGTGGGGACGAAAACCGCAAAAGATTTGGCACGCCACTTTAAGACTTTTGAAGAAATCAAAAATGCCAAATTTGAAGAAATCTTAAAGATTGAAGACATAGGGGAGATTATTGCTCAAAACATTGTTGACTTTTTTGAAGATGAAGACAATCTTTCTGAAATTCAAAGACTTTTTGATGTGGGTGTTTCACCTGTGTCTCAAACCGAAAACAAATCAAATGTTTTGGCAGGTTTAACTTTTGTTTTGACAGGAACACTGCCAAACTATGCAAGACCAGAGATGACGAAGTTGATTGAAGAAAATGGCGGGAAGACTTCAAGCTCGGTTTCAAAAAACACTTCTTATGTTCTTGCGGGAGAAGAGGCTGGCAGCAAACTTGATAAAGCAAAAAATCTTGGTGTGCCAATCTTGTCAGAAAGTGAGTTTTTTGAAAAATTTATTGTGAAAAAATAAGAAGTTGTGATAAACTAACAAAAGAGGAGAACAATATGCCAAATTGTCCCAGAAATGGTATGGGTGGAAAAGGATCTCCACCGGTTTGTGGTAAAGAACTCGTTAAGGAAGAAAACTTGAGCTTTTTTAGAGCAATAGAGATCGCTATTAAAAATGCAATAAGATCTGTTGCTTGTATGCCACCTGCAAAACCTAATTATGCATGCAACCATATGGTAGAGAATCCAAAATATGATGAGTGGGAACATGAATATGTTCGTGTAAACCAAGAAAACGACTCGATAAAAAAAGAAAACGAAAAAATCAGAAGAAAAAATAAGCTGCTTGGTATGGTTGGTAGGGCTCAGCAAGAGAAACCTCTTTTGCCTGTCCCTCCAAGACCACCGAAGCTTGTACCGTGCAAAAATCATTATAAGTTGAGAGCGACTGGGCAATTTAATGAGAAAATAGTTAAAAGGAAGAAAGAACTCCTTTTTCAATATGATGAAATAACTGGGATGGTAAGTCCAAAGAAAAGTTGGATTGAAAAACTCTTTTCTCCTGGCGGTTAATTTTTGTGTAAAATTTTTCAAATTCTCTTGACAACGGATATGTTTATATTTATAATACAAAATGTGTTTCGTTGTCGGAAACAGTGCTTTGCGGTTTTAGCAAGCATAAACAAACAACAGGTGGCATTTTTGAATGTTTCACCGACCAGAATTTGTTTTGGGGCTTAGGCTTGTGTTGTTCATGTTTCACCATTAAAAGCATTTTTTATGGCACGAAATCAGTTTCGTGTCATTTTTTAATTTAAAAAACGACAAATCCAATTCATGATTTTAAACTGAAAATTTAAACAAAAGGAGAAAACTATGCCTACATTTAACCAGTTGGTGAGAAAAGGAAGAAAAACTTTTGACAAAAAGAAAAAGGCTCCGCTTCTTGATGAATGTCCACAAAAGCGTGGTGTTTGCCTTTCTGTAAGAACAGCAACACCTAAAAAGCCTAACTCTGCTTTGAGAAAAATTGCCAGAGTTAAATTTTCAAATGGTCAAGAAGGAACTTGCTATATCCCTGGCATTGGACACAACCTTCAGGAACACAGCGTTGTTTTGGTAAGAGGTGGACGTGTTAAGGACCTTCCTGGTGTGAGATATCACATCATCCGCGGAACTTTGGATACAGCCGGTGTTGCAAATAGAAAACAAGGCCGTTCTAAGTATGGCGCTAAGAAGCCAAAAAGTGGAAAGTAAAAAACAATCAATTAATTTAACAAAAGGAGTAAAACTATGCCAAGAAGAAATAGTGCCGTTAAAAAAGACGTTTTACCAGATCCAATTTACAATAATAAAGTTGTGACAAAACTTATCAATCAAGTTATGATGAGTGGAAAGAAGGGACTTGCACAGAGACTCGTTTATGGTGCATTTGACATCGTAAAAGAAAAAACAAGTCTTGAACCACTTGATGTTTGCCTTACCGCAATTGAAAATGTAAAGCCTATGCTTGAAACAAAGGGCCGCAGAGTAGGTGGAGCAACATATCAAGTTCCTATGGAAATCAGACCTGAAAGACGTCAAACTCTTGCTATTCGTTGGATTGTTCAAAACGCTAGAAAGAGAACAGGCGAAAGAAACATGGATGAAAAACTTGCAGGCGAACTTATGGACGCTTACAACAACACAGGTGCATCAATCAAAAAGCGTGATGAAATGCACAGAATGGCTGAAGCTAATAAGGCTTTTGCACACTACAAATGGTAGAATTAAAACTTAAAAAGTGTTGGTCACATCACTGATTATTATTCAAAAAAATGTGAAAATTTTAATTAGGAGAAAAAAAATGGCTGAAAACCTTGAAATGACTAGAAATGTCGGTATTATGGCTCACATCGATGCTGGAAAAACAACCACCACCGAAAGAATCCTTTATTATACCGGAAAAAGTCACAAAATTGGTGAAGTTCATGATGGTGCCGCAACTATGGACTGGATGGCTCAAGAACAAGAAAGAGGCATCACAATCACTTCTGCCTGCACAACTTGTCGATGGAAAGATCACAAGATAAACATTATCGATACTCCGGGACACGTTGACTTCACTGTTGAAGTTGAGCGTTCACTTAAAGTGCTCGATGGTGCTGTTTTGGTGCTTTCTGCCAGAGATAAAGTTCAACCTCAAACAGAAACTGTTTGGCGTCAATCAACTAAATATAAGGTTCCTACAATCATCTATGTAAACAAAATGGACAGAGATGCAGCTGACTTCTTTGGTTGTGTTGAATCAATCAGAACAAGACTCAATACAAACCCACTTCCAATTCAAATGCCAATTGGAGAAGCTGATACATTTTCTGGAATTGTTGACCTTCTTACTATGAAGGCTGAAATTTACAAAGATGATATGGGCACACAAATTGAAATCACAGAAATTCCAGCAGAGCTCAAATCAAAGGCTCAAGCTCTTCATGATGATATGATTGAAAAAATCGTTGAAACAGACGATGCTCTTCTCGAAAGATATTTCGAAGGTGGAGAAGAATCTATATCTCTTGACGAACTTAAAGCTGCACTTAGAAAAGCCACTATTTCAAGAGCAATTGTTCCTGTTTTGTGTGGTTCTTCATACAAAAACAAGGGCGTTCAAATGCTTTTGGATGCTATGGTTTGGTATCTTCCATCACCACTTGATATTGACCATATCACCGGTATCAACCCAGATACAGGTTTGGAAGAAACAAGAGCCCCAAGTGAAACTGCTCCATTTGCTGGTCTTGCATTTAAGATTATGACAGACCCATTCGTTGGTCGTCTTGCCTTCTTTAGAGTTTATTCAGGAAAGCTTGAAGCAGGCTCTTATGTTTATAACTCAAACAAGGGCGAAAAAGAAAGAGTTGGTCGTCTTATCAGAATGCACGCAAACCAAAGAGAAGAAATCAAAGAAGTTGGTGCTGGTGACATCGCTGCTATCGTTGGACTTAAAGATACCATCACTGGTGAAACTCTTTGTGACGAGAAAAAACCAATCGTTTTGGAAAGTATGGATTTCCCAGAGCCAGTTATTAGAGTTGCTATCGAACCAAAAACAAAGCTTATGCAAGAAAAAATGGTTTTGGCACTCGTTAAACTTGCCGAAGAAGACCCAACATTCAAAACTTATACAGACCAAGAAACAGGTCAAACAATTATTGCCGGAATGGGCGAACTTCACCTTGAAATTATCGTTGATAGACTTCTTCGTGAATTTAAAGTTGAAGCAAACGTAGGTGCTCCACAAGTTGCTTATAAAGAAACAATCAGAAAAGCAACAAGAGCAGAAGGCAAATTTATTCGTCAGTCTGGTGGTAAAGGACAATATGGTCACTGCGTGATTCAGATTGAACCTCTTGAACCAGGATCGGGATATCAATTTGAAGACAAGACTGTCGGTGGATCAATCCCTAAGGAATATATCCAACCAATCAACAATGGTATTATTGAAGCAAGCAAGAATGGTGTTATTGCCGGATATGAAACAGTTGACTTTAAAGTGACTGTTTTGGATGGATCTTATCATGAAGTTGACTCTTCAGAAGCAGCCTTCAAAATTGCTGGATCTTTGGCATTTAAAGATGGCGCACTTCATGCAGACCCAGTTCTTCTTGAACCTATTATGAAAGTTCAAGTTGAAGCTCCAGACGAATATCTTGGAACAGTTATGGGCAATTTGACATCACGCCGCGGAATTTTGACAGGAAACGAAACAAAACCAGGCGTTCAAGTTGTAAATGCAGAAGTTCCTCTTGGAGAAATGTTTGGATATGCCACAGACCTTCGTTCTCAAACACAGGGTCGTGGAACATTTACAATGGAATTCTTGAAATATAATGAAGTTCCAAGAAACATTGCAGAAGAAATCGTTGGAAAAAGAAAAAAACAAGGCTAAAAATTTAATTTTTGTTTAAAATTGTTTTGAGTTTTTCTAAGATTATGTTAAAATAACACAGTAGAAATTAAAAAGGAGATAAAAAAAATGGCTACAGGTATTTATGATGTAACAAAACCACACGTAAACGTTGGTACAATTGGCCACGTTGACCATGGTAAAACAACTCTTACTGCTGCTATCACAATGTATAGTGCTGCAAAGGGTTATGCTCAACAAATGAGATATGATGAAATTGATAAGGCTCCAGAGGAAAAAGCTCGTGGAATCACCATCAACACAGCTCACGTTGAGTATCAAACAGACAAGCGTCACTACGCTCACGTAGACTGCCCAGGACACGCAGACTACGTTAAAAACATGATCACAGGTGCTGCTCAAATGGATGGAGCTATCCTTGTTGTTGCTGCAACTGATGGTCCTATGCCTCAAACTAGAGAGCACATCTTGCTCGCTAGACAGGTTGGTGTTCCTTATATCATCGTTTTCATGAACAAGACTGATCAAGTTGACGACCCAGAACTTCTTGACCTTGTTGAAATGGAAATCAGAGAACTCTTGAACGAATATGGATTCCCAGGAGACACAACTCCAATTATTAAGGGATCAGCTCTTAAGGCTCTTGAAGCTGCTCAAGGCGGAAATGCTGGAGATCCAGCTTGCGCTTGCATCCAAGAACTTCTTGATGCTCTTGATTCTTATATCCCAGAACCTCAAAGAGATACAGACAAACCTTTCCTTATGCCTGTTGAAGACGTATTTACTATTACAGGTCGTGGAACAGTTGCTACTGGAAGAATTGAAAGAGGAACTGTAAAGATCAACGACACAGTTGAAATCGTTGGTATGGGTTCTAAGAAACAATCAGTTGTTACTGGCGTTGAAATGTTTAGAAAAACAGTTAACGAAGGTATTGCTGGATACAACGTTGGTATCCTTCTTCGTGGTATTCAAAGAGACGAAATCGAAAGAGGACAAGTTTTGTGCAAACCTGGTACAATTCACCCACACACAAAATTTGCTGCTGAAGTTTACGTTTTGAAGAAAGAAGAAGGTGGACGTCATACTCCATTCTTCAATGGATATAGACCACAATTCTATTTCAGAACAACTGATGTCACAGGAACAATCGAACTTCCTGCAGGCGTTGAAATGGTTATGCCTGGCGACAACATCAAGATGACAATCGAACTTTCTAAAGAGATTGCTATCGAACAAGGACTTAGATTCGCTATCCGTGAAGGCGGAAGAACTGTTGGTTCTGGCGTTGTTTCTCAAATTATTGAATAACATGAATAAAAAAAAGACCGAAATCGGTCTTTTTTTTGTTGCCCAAATTTTATATTTGACTTTTGGGATTGGTTGTGATATAACAACAATATGGCAAAGATATCAGATGTTTTTAAAAAGAAAAACAAAACCATCGAGAAGACTGCACGCTTAGATTGGGGAAAACTAACCGAGTTGATGAACTATATATGGCAGTTGGAAAGAAAACAAGAGAAAATTCAAAATTCTACATTTGTGGAAGATGTTGTTAGGCCTGCATATTCCCGTGCAATAGAGCTTTTTGGCCACAACAAGGCGCCTGTCGTTGTGAAAGATGAGGATTTTAAAAAGTTGGATGGTCCTATACTTTATCGCGGAGTGAAAAAGATTGAACATCATGTAATGTATTTGTGTGATGAGGATTATTATAAAGGCAAAGGAAGGATTGAAGGAATCTATTTTTCGGATGAATTTGGAACTGCACTTCAATACGCTAATGGTGACGCAAATGCGGTTTTAAAGGTCAAATTGATGCCTGACGCTAAAATTATTTATTATCGCAATCTTGAAGATGCGTATTTTGGACGGTTTAGTTGGTTTAGAAGACATAAGAATAATATAGATGACGAAACACAAGCTAAAATACATGAGTTGAAATTATTTTTATCAACTTTAGATAAAAAAGATGCAAAAACTATTTCTTGTGTCATCTTAAATGATTGCATTTTGGGAGTGATTTTGGGATATGATGCCGTGACAAACATTGGTTGGGGTGAGCATTATGTTTTGTCGGAAACATCCATCGCAAATAGAGGTAAACTGGTAGTTTCTGAGAGTGAGTTTAAGCGAATATGCTCACAGAGCCCGGAGCACAAAAATAGAGTCGAAACAATGTTTAAAACGGGGAATGAACATACAAGAGAACTATAATAATATCGACAGAAAAAAAAGACTGAAAACCAGTCTTTTTTTATTTTTGTGATTCTGGTGATTGTGGTTTTGCCACTTCTCTTGCAATAGATCGTGCTTTTTGGGTCGCAAGTGTTTGAGGAATCTTGTCAACATTTAAAGCACCTGGAAATTGATTTTGCTTTGATGCATCAAAATTTTTCCAATATTGTGTTCTCGCAGAAAGATATTTTGAAGCATCTTCAAAAGAGAATTTTTTAAGTTCTTCTTTGATTTTTGTTTGTAAACCAACAATGTGTTGGTGAGTTTCTAAAGTATCAAAATCTTTTTCTCTTTCAGCTCGACCCAGCCAAAGAATTTCAATCCCGAGACTCATGATAGATTGTTCAAGTTGTTCAAATTTTGAGCCTTGAGTTATTTCAATGTCTCCATAAACAATTTTTTTATCTTTTTCCATTTAAAATTCACACTCCTCTTATGATTATATCATTGTTTAAATAAAAAATCAAATTTTTATTTTTGTGATTCTGGTGATTGTGGTTTTGCCACTTCTCTTGCAATAGATCGTGCTTTTTGGGTCGCTTGAATTTGAGGTGATGGGGTATTTTGGGAAAAGTTGTTTTCAAACGGCGATTTCCAAAAGTTTTCTCTCGCGTCGAAGTATTTTGAAAGCTCATTATATGAAAATTTTGAGAGCTCTTCTTTCAGATTTTCTTCAATTTCAGATGCGACTTCGCTGTGGAATTCTATTTTATCTGTTTCATTTTCTATTTTTGCTTTTCCTATTAAACGGTATTGTCTGCTCAAATAGCGAATCAAGAATTCTATGTCCTCAACATGTGAATTTGGAGTGATTTCAAAGTCTCCATAAACAATTTTGTTATCTTTTCTCATAATTTTCTTCTTTTTATAGACCTTTTGTGTTTTTGTTTTCAATTTCTTTAAACAACCGTCTTGCCATGCTTGTTGCAGAGATTTGTTCTTTGTATGGATTTTGAGACGAGTTGGTTGTGTCTGTTTCTATTTCTAAGTAAATTCTCTTATTTTTTAAATATGATTCTAATTGATCTGACAGCCTATACCAATAATCCAATCTAAAAAGCAGATAGTGTTCAACTTTTTTGGCGTCAAGTTTTTCAAGTTCTTTTCTTAGACCGGCTGTCAACCCCTCTATGATTTGTGGTGTTTTGGTTTGACTATTTAAATTCTCTTTTGAACGAAGATAACCTATTGCACTGATAATGTCTTCAATTTTTTCAAATTCTGAACCATGAGTAATTTCGGTGTCTCCGTATATGATTTTCTCGCCTTGTTTCATGTTTGTTCTCCATATATGTTTATGTTATCACAATACGACAGCAAAGTCAATATCGACTTATCTTGCTAGAAGGGCGATGAGAAGAATAATTAAACCAATTCCGCCAATGATTGAAAGAATAAACGTAGTGATTTTCCAACCGCTTTTTGGGTATTTTCCGCCAATTTTGCCTGTTTGACCATTCATCATTGTACGATATTTTTTCTCTTTAAAACTATAATCCGCCATATATGTCGGTAAAATCGAAAATGACATGCCTTCGTTGAAATAAGTTGTATCCATTTGCAAACGAGTCACTCTTCCGTAACTATATTTTCTTGAAATTGCATTTGAAATTCGATTTTTTATCATATTTTGAGCAATTTTTTTGCAATTTTCAACTGAATTGTCATTTTGCTCGACAGTATAACCCAAAATAAATTCTTTTTTAAATTCTCTTAGTTGTGAAAAATCATAGTTTTCTATTGAATTTATGTCTTTTTGATTTATGTGAGAACTTGCTTCTACCAAAACATTGGTGTGCGACAAGTTTATTTTTCCACTGACGTGTTCGTAGTGGGTTCGAGTGCGAGTCTGACCATTTATGTCAGTATATTCTTCATCAATTTCAATTGTAGCTTTATATGAAGTTTCTGTCTGTGCGTCAAACAAAAAACATGGTATGTAAAGAGAGATTATTTTGTCAAGTGGCAAGTGTTTTTTAAAACTTGTTGGCGCAAACAACTTTTTTCTCATTTTTTCTTTAAATAGTTTTGCTGCAATGTCTTTATCAAACTTGAATGGAATAATCGAATCAGGAGGGGTAAATGTCTTGCCTTTGCTGTTTGCAAGTGCCGTGTCACAATATGGGCAAACTCCTGAAAATTCAAGTTCGTTTGAAATGATGTTTGCTCCACAATTTGGGCAGTGAAGGTTTACACTTTCTTTTCCAAAGATTTCTTCCGCAGACATTTGTATTTTTGTGAAATCAATTGGCTTTTTTGTGACGATAAAATTTGAATCAATGTCTTGTTTAAATTGACAATTTTTGCAGACCAATGCTTCTTTTGATGGTGAAAATCTCATCGATGCACCGCAATTTGGACAGGTTATGATTGTTTTTCTTGTCATTTTAATTTCTCCATGGTTTTGTTTCTTAAGCTTATCATTTCTTTAGCAATTGGCTTTAAATCATCATCTAAAAAATTTTGAGTTTTTTCTTCAAATTGTTTTGGCAATCCGTAATATGCTTCCGCAATTGAACAAGATATTGCTGAAATTGTGTCGCTGTCACCGCCAATTGAAATTGAAGTGCGAAGGCAGTCTTCAAAGTCTTTTGACAACAAGAAACAATATATTGCTTGTGGCACAGAATTTTGGCAACTGACCTTAAATGTATAATTTTTTCTTAAGTCTTCATAGTTGAAATTGAGAGAATAATAATTCTTTTCTATGTAATTTTTGATAGTTTCTTTTGATTCGCCATTGATGGCAAGCCAGATACAAACCGCGACTGCTTCTGCGCCTTTTAGACCTTCGGGATGATTATGTGTGGTTTCAGTCACCATTTTTGACAATTTTTTGACTTCTTCTAGTGATTTGCAGAAGTATGCAACAGGGCTTATGCGCATCGCCGATCCATTTCCCCAAGAATTGTATGGTTGTGGATTTTCACACATAATCCAATTTTTGAATTTTTCTCCATAGCCAACATGAAGATATTTTTGCCCAAATTCTCTCATGTTTTCTATTGCTTTTTGAGTAAGATTCTCATAATTTCCATTGCACTCTTGCAAAGCTTTGAAGATTGCAATTGTCATTACACTGTCATCTGTAAATCGGCACTTTTCATCGAAAAGTGTGATATTTTTTGTCTTTTTATTGTGGAATTCATAAATAGAACCACACACATCGCCACAGATTGCACCTATCATTTTTTCCTCACTATATTTCCTAAATTATTATAAAATTTTTGGCTTTGTGTGTCAAATTTTTAATTGTTTTCTTTTGTTTTGAAAAACTTTAAATTTGTGTTATTATAAAAAGCGAGGAAAAAGTTATGAAACTTATGAATTATGTTTATAAAATATTTGGATTTGAAGGCGATGATACAAAAGTTTTGTCTGACAAGAAAAAAACAAAAAAGGCTTCATATAATTTGAAAATTACACAAAAACTGCCAGATGAAATTGATGGAATTAAGGTTTTTTATCCTGAGAAGCTTGAAGATTGCAAAGATAAAATTGAGCTTTTGAAAAAGGATGTGCCATTTTTTATTGATTTTCGTGGTTGCACAAGTTTGGAAAAAAACAAAATTTTAGACTATTTTCACGGTGTAATTGCTGTTTTGGATGCGAGTGAAGAGATTGTTGATAAAGATCTTCATATTTTTCTTCCTGCAAACATGGAGATTGAGAGAGATTAGTCATGAAGAAAGAAAATATAAAAAAATTGTGTGTTTTGATTTCAATTGGTGTGGCTATTTTGGCACTTGACCTTGTGACAAAATATGCTTTTGACGCTACGCTAGGAGATGAGACAAAGACAATTATTCCGGGGCTTTTTAACTTTAAACTTGTTCACAACTACGGGGCTGCTTGGGGCATGCTTGCGGGCAAGCAAGTCTTTCTGATTGTGCTTAGCATAGTATTTTTAGCTTTGTTTATCTTGTATTATATCAAAGAGAAAAACAAAACTTGGCTTTTGAGTGTCACTTTTGGATTTTTGATTGCGGGATGCATCGGAAACCTTTATGACAGGCTTGTTTTGGGTTATGTGAGAGATTTTATTCAATTTGATTTTTGGCAAACTTTTCCTGTTTTCAATTTTGCTGACGCAGCACTTGTTGTGGGAGTAATTTTGTTTGTAATTTATCTTGCCATATATTTCACAAGGCAAGGCAAAAAGCAAAAAGATGCCGAGGGTAAAAAGGATGGAGAATAAGATTTTTGTTGTCGCAGATGAAAATGTCGGGCAAAGACTCGATGTTTTTCTTCAACAAAAGATGCCAGAACTTACTCGTTCACATATAAAATCGTTGGTTGAAAAACAGAAGATTTTGGTAAATCAAAAAACTGTAAAGGCGGGGCTTCCACTTAAAAAGGGAATGAAAATTGAAATTGAAGACTTTATGCCCGAAAAAATTTCGGCCGATGCAGATGAAAGTGTAAAATTTGAGATAGTTTTTGAGGACAAAGATTTGGCCGTAATCAACAAACCGCAAGGGCTTGTTGTGCATCCGTGTTCTTCCACAAAAAGTGGAACTTTGGTCAATGGGCTTTTGGCACAACTTAAAGATTTGAGCGGCATAAATGGGGCTTTGCGACCGGGGATTGTTCATAGGCTTGACAAAGACACGAGTGGGCTTTTGATTGTCGCAAAAAACGATTTTGCACATGTGAAACTTGCAGAACAAATAAAAAACAAAACTTGTCACAGGTGTTATTTGGCACTTTTGGAAGGCAATTTGAAAGAAGATAAAGGCAGAATAGAAACATATTTAGCTAGAGACCCAAAAGACAGAAAGAAAATTGCGGTTTCAAAACAAGGAAGACTTGCGATAACGGACTTTAAGGTTTTGAAGAGATTTCCTAAGACTTGCCTTGTTGAATTTTCTTTGCAGACGGGTAGAACTCATCAAATCAGAGTTCATTCAAAGTTTTTGGGACATCCTGTTGTGGGTGACAAAACTTATGGCAAAGAGATTAAAGGACTCAATGGGCAATTGTTGCATGCTTATAAAATAAGTTTTGTGCACCCAAGGACCAACAAGGAGATGGTTTTTGAAGCGGAATTGCCAGAATATTTTGAAGAATATTTGAGAAAACAAAAATAATTTTTTAAAACAAGAAAAACAAAAATGTCAAAACTCAGTATTGACATTTGTTTTTTTTAATCTTATAATACACATAAAGGAGAGGGATATGATAGACGTAAAATATTTGAAAAGGCTTTATAGACAAAATCTTGTTAGGGTGGAATGTAATCCTGACCAATATACATGCCATACATTTACAACGAATGAAGAAGAATTTGACAAGTTGGCAAAGTGCCGTCATCTATTTTTGGGTGCATCACTTGTAATTAGAACTGGCAAATTGGAAAATATGAGCATTGAACTTCTGGATGAAATTGAACACAAGAGATATACAGTTTATTTCCGTGACAATGATGACAAAAAACTTTATTATACATTGAATTTTCCAAAAGATTCTTATTCAAAATTTATTTCGTTTGTCAAGAAAAGTGCCCTGTTGAACAGAAATAAATATAATACTCACAGTTGTGTTGCATGGATGTCTGTAGATAAAGTTGGCAATGAACTTAAATTTAACAATGGCTCAGGGAAAAATAAACCAAGAAATTTGAAGAAAGTGTTGCGTGACACAGAAGCTGACTTGGCACACAAAGGAATCTTGGTTGAAGCAAACGGACCTGAGCTAGTTTAAAAAGAGGTACACCATGATAAATGTTGAATATTTGAAAAAACTCAGCAGAGAAAAAGTTGTACACATATTTTATACTAGTGCGAACGAAGCCATATATAGACATTTGAAAGATGAAACAGATTTGGACATGCTTTCTGATTGTGAAGAAATTTGTTTAAATTCAACATTTTTAAAGCGCAAAGGGAAGTTGGACCTTTTTTGTTTGTCAGCCTCAAGTATAAATAAACAAAAAAGCTTTACAATTTTCTTTAGGCAAGGAACCGATGAGAAGGAGGTTTTTGCATCGCTCAATTTGCCTGATGTTTCTTATGATGAATTCATTTCAATTTTAAAGGATAGTGCAAAACTATTTGATGATTCTTCAAACAAAGATAAAAGCTTTTCTTATTTGAGCGTAGAGAAAAAGAGAGACGAATATCTTTTCAACAATTGTTCTGGAAAAATGGATTCGAGAAGTCTTAAGGATATGGTGCGTGATATAGAAAATGGTTTGAGAAACAAAGAAAAAAACATGAGCGAAGGAAAAGGATTGGATCAAGCCTAAAGGTGCAAAACATGATTGATGTTGAATATCTGAAAAGACTTTATAGAGCAAAATTTGTATATATAACTCATGCCCAAGGCTATAGTATGAATTTTCACAATTTATACAATGAGTATAATTTGGATGCGCTTTCTGGTTGTGACCAGATTTGTTTAAGTGCGTCATTGATAAATCATCTGGGATATTTAAAAAATTATTGCATTAAGATTTTTTGTGAAGAAAACAAAAAACAATATGTTATTCGTTTTAAAAAAGAACCTGATGCAAAAAGGGTATATTCTTTGTTTGATTTTAATGGTGTTTCTTATGATGATTTCGTTTCTTTTCTTAAGGCCAGCGCAAAACTTTCTGAAAACCATATAGGCTCTTTTTCTTCGTCAATCTATGTTATTCTAGAGAAGAAAGGGAAAGAGGTTTTGTTCAACAATGGCTCTGGAAATAAAAAGGCAAGAAGCTTTGAAAGAGTTGTTCATGATACACACAAAGACATCGCAAAGAAGGCAAAAAGAGAAATGATTAGAGAACTAGGTTGAAAACCTGGTTTTTTCTTTTATTTCTGTCTTTTCTCTTGACAAAAAAAGTATTTTTTGATAGAATGTCAAGGTATCCGCATAGAAAGGGTTTAAGTTGTCAATTTTGACCACCCTAATAGCGAGTTTGGATAGAGGAGGTTTTTAAGATGTTTGCAATTGTTCAAACTGGTGGAAAGCAGTATAATGTGACCGAAAACGACACACTTAAAGTTGAAAGACTTGCTGGTGCTGTTGGTGACAAGGTAAAGCTTGATGTTTTGCTTGTTTCAGACGGAAACAAAACTGTTGCTGGAACACCTGTAGTTTCAGGTAGCGAAGTGGTTGCTGAGATTCTTGCTCATGGGAAAGGCGACAAAGTTGTTGTTTATAAATATAAAGCAAAGAAAAACGAACGCAAGAAACAAGGCCATAGACAACCATGGACAGAAATTAAAATTGTTTCTATAAAGATGTAAAATATGACTAAAATTGTTTTTAGAAAAAAGAAAAATTATCTTTGGGCTTTTCAAATAAAGGGGCATAGCGGTTTTGCACAGGCTGGGGCCGACATTGTTTGCAGCGGAATATCTGTGGCAAGTCAAATGGCTCTTGTGGCCTTGAAAGAGGTTTTGAAGTTGAAAGTAGAAAGCGATATTCAAGATGGATATATGCAAGTCAAACTTCTGGACAAAGATGAATATGAAGTTGCACAACCGACTTTGATTGCTCTTGAAAAGACGCTAGAAGATATCACAAAAAATTATAAAAAATATGTTAAAATGGAGGTCTTGGAAGATGTTTATTAATTTACAACTCTTTGCTCACCACAAGGGCGGCGGAAGCACTAAAAACGGCCGTGATTCTCAAGGTCAAAGACTTGGTGTAAAAGCTTATGCTGGTGAACTTGTAAACGCTGGTTCAATTCTTGTTCGTCAACACGGCACAAAAATTTATCCAGGAAAGAATGTTGGTCTTGGAAAAGACTATACACTTTTTGCTACTGCTAGCGGAAAGGTTGTTTTTGAAAAGAGCAACGGCAAAAATGTAGTTTCAGTAGTTGCTGAATAATTAGGGCGAGTAGCCCTTTTTTGTTATCATAAAATGGGGAAATATGAAATATCAAATCTTTAAAGACAAAATAATTGTTTTTGACAAAGAGGATTTTGACGCACTTCAAATTTTGGAGTGTGGTCAGTTTTTTGCATATCAAAAAATCGAAAAAGGATTTGATGTTTTTTCAGAAGATAAGTACGCAAAGGTAATAGAGACTGACAAAGGTTATGAAATCATAACAGACTCGCCACATTATTTTGAAGATTTTTTTGATTTGAAAAATGACTATTCGAAAATAAAAAACAAATTGAGTGGTTATGAAATTTTGAAAAAACCGATTGAGTTTGGTCACGGAATAAGAATTTTGAAGCAAGACCTTTTTGAAGTTTTGATTTCGTTTATTTTGTCAGCAAACAACAACATAAAGCGCTTTTCAAAAACTCTTTTCAAAATGAGAGAGAAGTTTGGAAAACGCATGGATGGATATTTTGCGTTTCCGACAAGAAAACAACTTCTTCGTGCGACAGAAAAAGACTTTGTGGAGCTTGGAGCGGGTTATCGGGCGAAATATTTGTATAATGTTTTAAGACAGGTAGATGAAAAAACTCTCGAAGAGTGGCGAAGTTTAGAAACAAAAACTTTGAGAAACAAACTTATCTCGCTTTCTGGAGTTGGGCCAAAGGTTGCTGATTGTGTTTTGCTTTTTGGCTATCACAGGCAAGATGTCTTTCCGGTTGACACTTGGATTGAGCAAATGTATCACAAATTTTATGGCGACAAAGAACAAAACCGAGAGAAAATTCGAGAGTTTTTGGTGGGCGAATTTGGTGAATTTTCGGGTTATGCCCAACAATATTTGTTTTTCTTTATGAGAGAAAATTGAAATAAGTATTGATTTTTGAGAAAAAGTGTGCTAAAATTTTCTTAAAAGAGGGGATAAGATATGGAAAAATATGATTTTTTGGATAAAAATAGAAAACCAACTTTGAAAGAAAGAGTCAAAAGAGTTGTGGCTTTGGCCTTGACCCTTGGCACGCTTGCGGGATTTACTGCCTGCAAAACTCAGACAGGCAAAACAACGGACACATCAAACACCATTCCAAACCCACCTAGCATTTCTACTATGACAGACAATAGTGTGACTGAGCCAGAAGAGCCAATTTTCACTACAATTGACAATGGAACAACAGGTCCAGAACATACCGATCCAATTCCTGCAGAAATTCCTGTTGCAGAAATCAATGCTTTTGCAGAAAGTTTGAAAGGTGGAAATTTCACTACCTATGCTGCAAACACAACAAGAAAACAAGTTGGAGATATGGTCGAACTTGAAATGCCAGGAGATTTCCACAAAATCGTTTCACTTGAAGATGGCATAAATTATGTTTATGACTATGATGCCACACAAGACAAGTGGACCAAAGATTTTCTTGAAGTTCCTGTTGATGGACCATTTACAAACGCATATAACCAATTGTTTGAACAAACCACTTGGAATTCGTACGATGAAAAAACAGGTGAAATAAGCGGAATTTGGACCCCAAGTGAAGAGCTTGTGTCTCAATATCAGGGTGTGAATGAAACTGTTGATGTGGTTTTAAAACTTACTGAGAGCGGTGCAGAATTGAGTTTTCTTGGCTCAAATGCTAGAATTTTCGATATAAACAAAACTCAGATTACACTTCCACAAACTTATATCGACAACACAATTGAAAACCAAGACATTTATTCTGTTGACGAACAAGGAAATTATGATTTCAATCTTGTTTTGATGAAAGAAGTCTTGCTTGATTGGATGAAAGGGAATAATCGTTATGGAAGAGACTTTATGAAAGAATTTTTCTATGACGAAAGATTTGCAATTCAAGATCTGATTTATGTAAATGCGAGTAAAGAAAGCATTAGTATAGGACTTTTAACTTACGATGTAGACCAGTTGAGATATCAAGAGCTTCAAATAAATGACAACGATTTGTATACAGCTTTGGCAAACCAAAACCTTAAAACAAAAGATGAATTTTCAGCTCACCTTTACAATATGAAAAAAACCCGAACAAGATTTTCAGATGCAATAAAAATCGACACATCACTTTCAAAATCAGATTTTCAAACAATAACAACAAACATTTTCAATCACCTTGTAAATGTTGGGACTCAAAGCAGTATAAATGAAGAAGGCGAACTGCATCCTGAATATGCAAATGCAAAAGTATTGTTTGGGTTTGTAAATAAAGGTGGAGATGGTGTTGGATATGATATGGGTGTTAACCATTATTATAATTTCTATTATATTATTGAAATTGAAAACGAATTGAAGCTTTTAGATATTCCACTTGCAGTTTCAAGTTCACTAGATGATATTAAAAATGATATACCAAGAAGATGGGTAATAAGCAAAAGTTTAAACTACAAGCAAAATATAAACAACGGAAATGAGAAAATTTTGCCAGAAGAAAAGTTTATAACTAGCGAAACAACATTTGAAAAAGAAATGGAATTGTAAAATTCCATTTTTTATTGTTTTTTTGATTTAAATGTGATAATATAAAAATATGAGAAAGAAGAGAAAATTTAGATTTTTGTCATTTCTTTTTGGTTTGATGATTTTTTCAATGCCAATGTTTTTTGTTGGTTGCGGTGGTTATAGTGAAAATGGTGTTGATCAAAGCCAACTTTCACTTGGTGGAGTCAAAGTTTTGTCTAGACCGACAGATTATTCTTTTAAAGAAGCGGTTGGGGAATTTTCTGAAAATTATTACAATATTTTTGCAAAAAACATTTTGGAATATTTGTATAAAATTTATGAATATGATGGGGTACAAAATGTTATACAGCAGACAAAAATTTTAATAGATGAAGATGATGAGCCTTATGAAAGGCTAGATAAAAGTCACGGATATACTTATACAGACGAAAGTACAATGGGCGATTATAAATATTATCTCTATGATTCGCTTAGATACACAATAACATCCGTTGAGAAAACAATTGACGCAGACAATGACCCAGTTTCGCAAAAATTAACTTTGAATTTAACCACAAAATGGAACTGGACGATACCTTATGATGCGACAAATAGAAAGATATTATTTGATAATATCACGATTCCACACACTACAAATTTTTCGGATATGAACAACGCCACAATAGAAATTGGCGATGATATTGCAGATTGGACAAGTATTGCTGATGCGAATAGAAAGTCTTTCCCAGAAGTATATACGGCAACTGATGGAGAAGTGAAAATTGATTCAACAGACACAAATTCACAAACAAACTATTTCAAATCTCCATATTATGCGCCGACAGAAAACCTGGAAAACTATTTTCAAGATGCACTTGAATATGCAATCTATATGATAGTGATGGGCTATGAGTTTGAAGTAGACAACGGAACCATTTTGAACACAAAGGATTTTGACTTTTTTGATTTTGAAATTGTGACAGACGATGAAGACGAATCTCCAACTTTTGGAAAGGTGAAGAGGATTTTAGTTGGTGGCTGGGGAAATGCCAAGATAGACATAACGCAGGCACTCAAGAAAGCAAAAGACAGATATAATGAAGTGGGAAACTATGTCGGCATAATCGGGGAAAACAATGAAGGTCTTCCAAACAACGAAAAGGATATTGTAGACTTTATCAAGTATTTTGTGATTGGGAAAAATGCACTCGCGAAAAACAATTTTGAAGTGAATTTTAAAACATATAAGGAAACCGAAACGCCAAACGAATATTCTCTAGTCGAATATGATGAAGCAACAAGTAGTTATGTGCCAGCGACAAATAATGGTGGCCAAAATGTAAAGTTCAACAGAAATTATGAGCAAATTATAACAAACATTGTCAAATATGCTTGCAGTCAAGCGCCAATTGGAAAAACACCAACGAATGAAGATGTCATGCTTGATGGAAGCTATACTTTCTCAAAGATAAGTGATTTTTCAGGGGACTATTTCTTTTTGAACTATGAAGATGAAAACGGAAATGACAGTGATGAAGATCTCTTTGCTCGTGTGGAAGCGGCTGAATATCAGAGTTTTGTAATTTTTCCGTTGGAACAGGATTTTGGCAAGACTTTGACAGATATTTGGCTGGCGTTTGAGTATAAAGATTATGGCATTGAAGGGCTAGAGGCTGATGATGAAATTGTTATCAATATCGGCATAAGATATTTTGATTGTGAGGCAAACGGTGGCGCTGGTCAAATAACTGTCGTTGAACCAAAAAGAAAAGTAATTAAAAATGGCGACATATATAGCGAAGAATTTGAGGGGCAAAATTGGTTGTATATCTCTACAAGCAATGAAGGAATGAGCGATGAAGATGACTATATTATCATGCCTGAGATTTTGAAACTGAGAGAGTTTAGCAATGACATTGGTAGTGGTGTGATAAATCCAAATGTAAGTGGCTCTGAAGAAAACCTTTCTTCAATTTATATCAGTGGTGCGGGGAGAGCAAAAGACTATTATAAGCTCAACAAATCTTCAAGTTATGGATACTATACAACACTAAATGAAAAAATGTTCTCGAAAAATGTTGCCGGAGATGACGCCTGCAACTTCATCGAAATCTATTTTGACATTGAGAAAAACAAGGCTAAAACAGGTGTGTCTTACAACTTTAAAACTGGTCTTGTTTTGACTTATGTTGAAGATTAATTTTTAAATTAAAGACTGCTTTTGCAGTCTTTTTTTATTTTAAAAAGTTTGAATTTGCATCTAGACAAACGCATCGTTTTGTGGTAAAATAACCATAAGAGGTAAAGATTGAGCGCAGGAATAATTTTTCTTTTGGTTTTGGCTGGTCTTTTGTTTGTCTTTTTGTTGACAATCTTTTTCTTGTTGCCTAAAAAAATATATTTTATGGCATTTTTTTCTGGCGCTTTTATTGGTGTGTTTAAACTTATTTCTATGAAAATGAGAAAGATTGATATCGAAAATATAGTCAAAGCTTATATTTTGTCTAGAAAATCTCACCAACATATTTCTATAAACACTCTTGAATCTATATCGACCAGTGGCGGACACCCAATGGCAGTTGTTGAGGGCATAAACGCAAGCAAGACAGCAAAAATCAATATGTCGCTTGACTTTATTAAAGCGGTTGATGTTGCTGGTTTTGATGTTTTGGAAATTATTAAAGAAACAATCTCTCCAAAGGTTGTGGAGATTCCGCTTGTCACTTCTGTCGCTATGGACAAGTGGGAAATCAATGTGAAAATTTCTCTCACACTTAAAACCAATCTCAAAAACTTTTTGTCTGGTGTCGGCATTGATACAATTGTTGCAAGAGCAGTCGAAGCGGTTGTGACAAAGATAAACAACACTGAAAAAGCAAGTTTTCTTGTTTCGAAACCACAATTTGTTGACAAGGCAATTTTTGACGCGTCAATAGATGAAGATGCAAAGTATGAACTTGTCTCAGCAGATGTTTTGCATATTGACTTTGGCAGAAATATTGCGCTTGACCTTGAAAAAGAACAAATTGAGAAAAATAGAATTATTACTTCAAATCAACTCGAGCATCGTAGGCTTATGGCTGCTGCAAAAGAGCAGGAGATGAAGGCGCAGGCCGAAGAAATGAGAATGAAGGCCGCACAAGAAGAAATTGAAGTGCCAAAAGCTATTGTTCAGGCAATAAAAGAAGGCAAGATGAAAGATGTGATTGACTATTATAAACTTCAAAATCTTCAGGCAGATACCGAAATGAAAAGGAAACTTGCCGCAAGCAACAATCCTGTTGAGATAGAATAAGGGAGTGCGAAATGGAAAAGGTTTTTTATGCTGTTGGAATAATTTTTGTTGTCACCATGTTTGTTTTGGTTTGTATGTATGTTTCTCGCAAGAATACAAAAATCTCACAAGATTTGATTGCTAAAAACAAAGCGAGAATTGAATTAGAGAAAGAAGCAGAAAATCAAATCATCGAAAGTGAAAAACAAAAAGAATTGTTGGATGCAAATTTGGAGAATTTCGTCTTGTTTGAAGAAGAAAAACAAGAAGAGACCCCAACTCTTGAAAATGACTTTGAGTATGAAAAATTTGTGGACGACAATATGATTGCTGACCCTAAATTTGATTTTGATTTTGACGCCTTCGAAGACGATATGCAAGAAGAAACCCCAAAGCCACTAAACTTCAAAGACATTTTTGTCACAGGTATGCTTGATAGTCAAAAATATGATGAGGAATAGTTCCTCATTTTTTATTTCTTTTTGATACACTTGGCTCATAAAATATTGTGTCGGGAGTCAAGATGTTTAATTTTTTTGGCGAAATAGAACAGAACTTAAGGCGTGCAAAAGATTTAGATTTTGTTGGTTTTAATATCGTTAACATGTCAGGCAAGCTTTTGTATGTTGAAGGCCACATGGGTCTTGTTTTGTTGTCCAAAGAAAATGTAAGAGTCAAAATCAAAAATGGCATAATTTCTGTTTTTGGCAAAGACATGATTTTGCAAGAACTTTCTGAAAATACCTTGAAGATTTCTGGAAAAATAACAAAGGTGGAACAAGTTTGATGCCTTTAAAAAGTCGTGTAAAATTTGTGATAAAAACTCTAAACCAAGAGAAACTTTTAAACTCTCTTTCAAAAGAGTTTTCACTTTTTGAAATAGATAGAATTGACAAGCAAAATACCGTTTTTTGTGTCAATTTTTTTGACGCAAAAAATATTGAAAAAATATTAAAAAAAAATAATGTAAAAATTGAAAAAGTCCTAAAAATGGGATTTTTAAATATTTTATTTAAAATTTTTTCTAATTTAAGTTTGACTTTTTCAAGTGTATTTTTTATTTTATTTTTAATATTTTCAAATCAGTTTATTTGGACTTATAAAATAGAAGGAAATGAAACAATTTCTAAAACAGAAATTGTTGATTATTTAAAAGAAGATTTTTCAAATAAGAAAAGCAAAATTGACACAAAGGCTGTTGAAGATGGATTGTTGAAAAACTTTTCATACTTGAGTTTTGTCTCATGCATTATTCGTGGCCAAACCATGATTGTCAATCTCAAAGAAAAACTTTCTCCTGAGGAAATCTATGGAAGTTTTTCACCAATCGTGGCGAGTGCTGACGCAAAAATAAAGAGCATCAATCTTGTTTCTGGCACGCTTAAGGTCAAGGTTGGCGACTTTGTCAGAAAGGGGGATGTTTTGGTTGAACCCTGTGCGATTGATTCTTCTGGTAGTCAAAGAAAAGTTGAAGCGAGTGCAGAAATTTTTGGTGAAGTATATGACATTGGGACAAGTTCGCATTTTGAAAAACTTGTTTTTACTGAAAGGACTGGCAGGTTTGCTGTCAAAAATGAAATAATGCTTTTTGATTTGAAAATTTATGAGTATCAAGAAGACATTGACTTTAAGATATATGAGACCAAAACCGATGATTTCTCGCTTGTTGACGGCATTATTTTGCCATTTAAAATGAAGAAAACTTTTGTGTATGAACTGGTTGAAAAAACAATAGAATCAAATTTTGAAGATGTAAAAGAAGAATATATCCAAAAAGCCCGTGAAAATGCGTTGAAAAATTGTGTCGCTTGTGATAAAATAAAAGAGGAGTTTTGGACAACCAAATATATGCAGGGAGTGACTATCGTGAGTTTTTGTTTGGTTTCTGAGCAACAAATAGGAGAGATTTTGTGAAAATAGACGGAAAAATTGGTCTTTTTAAAAGAGAAATACAAAGGATTTTTGAGAAAACAGCCATAATCTTGGGTGAAGATTTTTCAAATGTAAATGTTTCTTTAAACTTTGTTTCTGAAGAGAAAATTTGTGGACTCAACAAAAAATTTAGAAATCTCGAAAAGAAAACCGATGTTTTGTCCTTTCCAAATTTAAATAAAAAATATGATCAAAAGCTTTCGGAATTTGATTCTGAAAGAAATTTTGACGATGGGTTTTTGTTTTTGGGAGATATTGTCATTTGCAAAAAAGTTGCGTATGCACAGGCAAAAGAATATGGCCACAGCAAAAAGAGAGAAGTTTGTTTTTTGGCACTTCATGGACTTTTGCACCTTTTGGGATATGACCATATAAAAAGTGATGAAGAGAAAATTATGGATGAAACAGCTGAAAAAATTTTGGCAAGTTTGGGGGTAAACAGATGAAGTGTGGGTATGTTGCTGTTTTGGGGCTTCCAAACGCGGGAAAAAGCAGCTTGACAAACTTTTTTGTGGGCGAAGAAGTGGCCATTGTTTCTCACAGAAAACAGACGACCAGAAATTCGATTCTTGGCATTTTGAATGGAGATGATTTTCAAATTATTTTTGTTGACACTCCGGGTATTCATCACAGCAAAAACCAACTTGACAAGTTTATGATGAAAAATGTTCGAAGCGCAATCGCCGAAGCGGATGTTGTTTTGTATTTGTTTGATTCGAGCAAGCAGATGGAAGACGAAGAGATTGAATATATTGAAAACTTAAAGACGAAGACACCAAATTTGATCTTGGTTGCTACAAAGACAGATAAGGGGTCGGTTTCTCAAAAGATTTCTCCAGACTTCGAAATCTCGGTTAAGACAAAAGGTGGCACAAAAGAACTTTTGGACAGGATTGTTTCGTTTTTGCCAGAGAGAGATGCTTTGTATGATGAAGAACTTTATACGGACAAGAGTGTCAAATTTTTGGTGGGCGAGAAAATCAGAGAATATTTGCTTGAAAATTTGGATAAAGAGATTCCGCATGGAATAGCCGTAGATATAGTTTCTTTTTTTGAAGACGAAGATAGAGTTTTGATTGATGCTGACATAATTTGTGAGCGAGAGCAGCACAAGGGTATTGTTATTGGAAAAGGTGGAAAGAATTTAAAAGAGCTTGGCATTTTTGTAAGAGAATATGTTGAAAAACTTTTAGAAAAAAAGTGTGTTTTAAAACTTTTTGTGAAAGTTGATAAAGATTGGCGAGATAAAAACACTTCTCAATATGGTTATTAAAAAAAAGGATAAGTCATCCTTTTTTATTTTTTTTGTATATTTCAAGTCAAAAAGCACAAAACTAGGTTTGAAAGGAGAAAAATTATGATTATTGCAAACTATATCGCATTTGTTATTGCGGTCATCGGTGGGCTAAACTGGGGGCTTGTGGGAATCTTCAATTTCAATCTCGTCGTTTGGATTTTTGGCGGATTTTTGAACGGCTGGGTAATTGCGGTTTATATTTTGGTTTTGCTTTCTGTGATTTGGCTCATAATTTCGGCAATAATGTCTCGTGGTATGATTGATCTTGGGTGTCCATATCACAAAGATGCAGAAAGAAAAAAATAACAGCGAGAAGCTGTTTTTTTTTATGTCGAAATCAAATTTTTTAAAGTTGCTTTAAATATTCTATTATCTGTTGCCAATTTTCTGGCTTTTCAATTCCGTGCTCATCTTCAATATATTTGACAAAGCATTTATGGTTTTCTATAAATTTTAAAGTATCACGGCGTGGAATAAGGGAGTCTTGTTTGCCTATAAAAATTGTCATTGGAATGGGTTTAAATTTCAACGTGTACGCGTCATTTTCATATAAATCGTCTAAAAATTTTTTAGATAAATATTTGTTTAAACTTTGTTTCATTGGCACAACTGAATTTTCATCAAGCTTGAAATAATCAAATTCTTTTAGTCTCTGCAATATTTCTATCATATTAAACGCGGGATTAACAAAAACAACATGTTCTACATTTGGCAAGTCATAATTTGCCAACGTTGTTATTGTTCTGTACGCACCATAACTGCCGGCAAAAACAATAATTTTTGCTTTTGGGTATTTCTTAACTAAGTGATTTATCACGTCACAAATTTCTTTGTTTATTAACTCAAGCCTCATGTCGAGTGATTGAATTTCGCTATTGCCATGTCCGGCAGAGTCAAATGAACAAACTAGGATATTATCGACCGCTTTTCTTATTTTGTTGAAACCATCTCCCCATAAATCTCCATTAAAACCATGTAAGCACAAAATAATTTTTTGTGGATTTTCTACGGCGTTTGTATAGAAATCAATTTTGTGGTTTCCTGATTTAATCAAATAATTTTCTATCATAAGGACAATGTAACACATAAAAGAAATTTTGTCAAACCAAACAAAAACGTGGAAGCTGTTTTTTCGTTTTTAATTAGAGAAAATTTATTGACAATGCTTTATTTTTTATGTAAAATATAAGGGTCAAAAAAATATTTAGGGGTGTAGTTCATCGGTAGAATGAGAGTCTCCAAAACTCCAGAGGAGGGTTCGATTCCTTCCACCCCTGCCAAAAGTGCCACAACGATGCATATAAAAGCTGGTTGTGGCTTTTGTTTTAAAAAGAGGTGTATATGGTCGAGAGAGTCGTTGGTGATATCAATAAAGGCAATGTTTTTGTTGTGGGGGATGACAAGGCGTGTTTTGTTGTTGATGCTGGGGCAAATCTTGAAACTATCAAAAATATTGTTGGACAGAGAAGGGTTGAAGGGATTTTGCTGACACACGCGCACTATGACCACTTTTTTTATGTGATGGACTATGCACGAGAATTTGGGTGTCAAGTTTTTTGTAGTGAGAAGGCAAGAGAATATTTTTTGGATGAGAAAAAGAGTTATGCGCCAAAGGGCTTGATTTTAAATGATTTTTCAAATTTTGTTTTTTTGAGTGGAAATGGAAAACTTGAGTTTGGTGATTTTTGCGTAAACTACTTTTCTGTCGGTGGCCATACCAAAAGTGATATGCTTTTTCAGCTTGGAAAGGAACTTTTCGTGGGCGACGTATTGATTGGGCGTGACATGGGGCGTATTGACTTGTATGGTGGAGACAAAGATGAGATGGCAAAAACCTTTGAAACCTTGCTTTCGTTTGACTATCAAGTTATGCATTCTGGACACGGAGATGACAATAAAAAATCTCAGCAAGATATTGTCATTAAAACTTGGCTAAGATATTTGAAAAGATAAAAAAAGATGCTTTTTAGCATCTTTTTTTGAGTCTTTTGTCTTCACCGTCAAGAAGAAGGTTTATTGAAGAATTTTTATCTACAATTCTAGAGAAGATTCGCTCATCATATCTGTCTCTGATTTTTTCCAAATCTAAATTTCCGGTGATGATTGTAGGCAGTCTTTTCATCTTCCGCTCGTTTATAACAAGATAAAGATATTCGATAGAAACATTTTTGTATAATGGCTCTGTGCCAAGATCATCGACAAATAAGATTTCAGGTGAAAGATATTTGTTTAATATTTCATCATCAAAGCACTTTGAAAACTCTTTGAAATCTTGGTTCATCTCAAATGCTGTGACAATTTTGATGACCTTTCCTTGTTCAATAAATTCGTTTGCCATACAACGCATGAGATAAGTTTTTCCAACGCCGGTTCCACCTGCAAGATAAATCAATGTTTTTTTGAAATCACTCTTGCACCATGCTTGCATAAGTTTATAAACAGGGAGCAAGTCACCACAAGTCTTCATAGCATTTTCAAAATTTTCGAGTTTTTCAAATCCGCTGTTTTTTAAAAGTTCTTTTGAAATTTGGCGTTTTAAACACTTGCACATCTGTCCATCTTTGTATCCTTCATCTTTGCAAAGTGGACAAGAATATTCAATTTCTACGCTATCAAGATTATAAGATTTTTTGATATCTAAAATTTGTTTTTCAAGATTTTTTTGTGCAAAATCATCAATTTTTTCATTTAAAATTGATTTTTTTGCGTTTTCTATAACGATTTTGGTGTATTTTTTATAAAGCTCAGCATATTTTTTGTCTTGATAAAGAGGTTGCATTTTTTCTTCAAAAGTATTTTCAGCATTTCTTTTGTTTTCTTGAATTTTTGAAAGTGCAATTTGTGTTATGTTTTGTTTCATATTTCACCTCAAATTTCAACTTCATCAATCGAGTCGAAAAGCGAATTCATTTCTTCGCGAGTATAGTTTCTTTTGAAAGCAATATCACTTTTGTTTTGCGAATTTGATGAGAGAATGTTGAATGAATCTTTTGCATCTTCAAGGGTGGTTATGTTTTTGTCATGGAAGGACGAAAGTATGCTTGAAAGATATTGCATTGGCTGATCTTTTCCCACAGCAAGGGTGCAGGCGTAGTCAATGATATCTTTTGAAAACTTCCAAACTTCTGTCCAAACCTTGTATTTGTCACGGTCAAATTGATTTACATGGCGAGACAGACCGATGCTCTCCAAAATAGACTTGATTTTTCTGTCAACAACTAAAACACCATTGAAGTATTCGGCCAGGCTCTTTTCTGACAAAATACCCATTTTTTGGAATCGTGACAAGACCTTGTTCATGCCTTCAAGCGTGCGAACATTTGTTTTGAAGCAATAGTTTGCGATCTCTTCGAGCATTTTTTGTGAGAAACCTAAATTTATCCAAGTGAAAATATAATTGTCAACGACAGGTTCAAGATTTTCATAATAAAGTCCAAGATTTTTGGAAATGGTTTTTGCCAGGCTATAAGCCTTTTCTTTTTCAGCTTCATAAAGTTCAATTTCATTGACAGAGAAAAGTTTTGCTGAAAAATATTTGTTTAGCATGGCTTCCATATATTGAAAACTTGTTTTGCCTTTTTCCTTGAGCTTTTTCGCAACATAAGTCAAAACTTCGTCATCAAAGCCTTCTTTTATCCATTTTTGATAAATTCCGCGCTCTTCAATTGTCGCCATTCTTTTTGCGCCAAGAAGTTTTAAAATATATTCAAGCCCGCTTTGTAGAGATTCAAATTCTAAAAGTCGTTCTTCAACTTGTTTTGAAGTTGTAATTTTTTGGCTTATCCAATCTTTTGCGATTGTTGTTATGTAAGCATAGCCGACATTGTTTCCTTTTATGTTTACACAATAATTTATTATCATCAAAAGGGCATCGGCTTCCATGTGCAAGCGTTCGATTATGTCATAATATTCTCTATATTCGTTTGGCGTGATCATTCTGCCAGACAAAATCTCTTGTGCCTGTGCGTTGAAAGTTTCATATTTTTTCGAGTTGTATTTCTTTGTGTTTGACAAAACATCGCTTATTGGCAAGAATCTAACTTCGAAAGGAATAACATTTAAAATTTGAACAAGTCCTTGTTCTTGCCAATAATAGAAGGCTTTTTCGATTTCTTCTAAAGAAAGTGAAAGTTCAGATGAAAAATTTTCGAGTGTGTTGTCCATGCTTGTTGGGTCTTGGCACTTGTATAGTCCATAGAGATACACTTTTACGGCTGTTGCGTCAGCGTATGGGAGATAATTGTTTATGAAAATGTTGTCAACAGTTGTGGTGTTGTTTGCAAGCATGTCAATTGAATATTTGCAAAAAGCCATGGGAGCCTCCTTAGATATCTTTTATAATAGCATAAAACATTTCAATTTTCAACTTTTTTTTAAAAACGAAAGGACAACAAACTTTTCTTCAGGCATAGTTTTTGGTTTTGACGAATAAAAAGTGATATGAAAAAGATTTTTTGTTTGACCATTTTTGGCCTATATTTGCTTTTTGGATGTTTGGTTTTCTCTGCTTGTGGCGGTCACGGGGCGGGCTTGATACATTATGAGATTGTGGCACAATATGATGACCAAGCACAAACACTTTTGTGTCGCGAAAATGTGGGGTATGTTAACAAATCAGACAATGCTTTAGAAGAGATTTGTTTTTTTGTCTATGCAAACGCTTTTGAGAGTGACCAAAACGCTGTGCCAACATCATATTTGGACAAGGCATATCCAAATGGAAAATCATTTGGAAATTTAGATGTTTTGAGCATAAAAAATGGACAAGTAGATGCCGAATACTCTTTTTCAGAGAAGAAAAATATTTTGACAGTCAACTTAGAAAATAAATTGTTTCCAAATGAAAGCACTAAAATTGAAATTGACTTTGTGATAAACCTTGCAAACATAAACCACAGGCTTGGATATGGAGCTCATGCAACAAACTTTGGAAACTTTTTTCCTATAGCTTGTGTTTACGAAAATGGCTTCATCAAAAATGACTTTTCTGCAAGTGGAGACCCTTTTTTCAGTGAGAGCGCTGACTTTGAAATAACTTTCTCTTGCCCTAGCGATTATGTAGTTGCTTCTAGCGGAGAACAGGAAAAAATATACATTGAAGATGGTATAAAGACAACGCAAATGACTGGCAAAAGTGTGCGTGATTTTGCAATTGTGGTTTCAAAAGAGTTTAAACTTTTGCAAAAAGAAGTTGAAAGTGTGTGCGTAAAATATTATTTCTATGATGATGAAAATGCAGAAAGACACTTGAATCTTGCTGTTGATGCTCTTTCGACTTATTCAAAGGCGTTTTGTGATTATCCTTTTTCACAGCTTTCTGTCGTGAAGACAAATTTCTGTTTTGGGGGGATGGAATATCCCAATTTGGTTATGATTTCTGATTCTTTGTCTGATGAAGAGTCGATTTGTTATGTGACTGCGCATGAGATTGGTCATCAATGGTGGTATTCGCTGGTCGGAAACAACCAGTTTTCAGAAAGCTGGATAGATGAGGGACTTACAGAGTTTTCGACGGCGTATTTCTTTGAAAAAAATCCAAGTTATGGCATAAAATATGAAGATATAATAAATGGTGCAACCGAGCATTATAAAAAATTTGTAGAAATTTATTCAAAAACTCTGGGAATGCCCGTTAGCCAAAAGATGACAAGAACGCTTGCCGAGTTTGACACTGAGCCGGAATATGTATGCAATATTTACACAAAGGGTATGCTTTTGTTTGACGCGGTGCGAAAATCTATGAGTGATTTCAAGTTTTTTCGGTGTTTAAGAAATTATATAAATGAATTTAAGTATCAAAATGTTTCAAAGGAAATGTTGATTTCTAGTTTTTCAAGAAGCTGTCACAGAGACCTTGAAAGTTTTTTTAATTCTTGGTTGGAAGGAGATGTGATAATAAAATAAACAGCCAGAGCTGTTTATTTTTTGTTGTATGGATTTATAATCTTTGTTTTGATGGCTTTCTTTTTATCTTTTCCGTCATAGTCCTTGTCAAAGTCTTTTATCGCCTCTTCAAACATTTCTACATAGTGTTTCATGCTTTTTTCAAGCGTGAAGTTTTGGGCGTGTGCAGCGACAACCTTCTTTTCTTCTTTCCACTCTTTTGGATGTTCTATCCACCAGTCGATTTTCTTTGCAAGATCACGAGCATTTCCATGCTCAAAAATGCTGTTTTTGTGAACGGCAAATTGACTTGAAGCACTCTTTGGAGAGTTTGAAACGATAGGAACACATCCGCACGCAATCGCCTCTAAACAACTCATGCCTTCAATCTCAATATCTGCTGGGTGAATATATAGGTCAGAGAAGTTGAAAAGTGAGACAAGTTGTGGCCTAGACAAGAAAGTGAAGAATGGATAAACTGGAAGTTTTTTAGCTTGTCGCATAATTCTGCTCTTTACAGGGCCCTTGCCAGCAAATACAAGTTGGATTTGATTTCTGTATTTGCTCATGTTTACCGCTTTCAAAATCAAATCATATCTCTTTTCTCGTGAAAACCTTCCGACAAAGGAAATGACTATTTTGTCTTTGAAAAGCGTTGGTTTTTCTTCTGGTTGAACTCTAAAGATATCGTTGAAACCATTTGAAATTATGTGGAGATTTGCCGCATATTCGTGAGCTTGAATTTGCTTTGCAATCATAAGCGATGGAGTATGTATGTGTTTTATATATCTATAAGTTTGGCGATAAAAACTATGCCAAAGGGCACCATTCACAATACGCGATCTATTCAAATAAAGTGTAGATGTTATGTTTTCAGGTGCCAAGTGAAAAGCTGCAGTGCAAGGTACGTTCAACTCTCTGCACAACTGAATTGCTTTATATTCAAGCTTGAATGGGAGATAAACATGAACAATATCAGAGCCTTCGATAGCTTTTTTCATAATCTCTCTTTCAGGCTTTCCAAACTGAAAACCTTGTGAGTGAATTATGCCGTTTACAAATTTTCCAAAATTGCGCTCTTTGAGGGCGTATTCTGTGTTTTTGCCTTTGTCTACAGTAAGGACTCTGACAGTATGTCCAAGGGCAACAAGCCCATTATAAATTCTTTGTCCAGAAACACTTGTGCCGTGATTGTTTTGAAAAAATTGGTCTGTGACGAGAGTGATAATCATTTGTTCTTTCCTTTACTTTTTATGTGATAATCACATTCTACCACACTTCGGTTAAATCTCAAAACAAATTTAAAAAATTTTAACTAATTTTTTTTATAGATTATTTTGTAAAAAATTTTTAAATTTTGAGAATGTTTGGTAGAATTATATTACAGCCATTGGGAGGTTGAAGTACAAATGAAAAACACATCAAGATACTCTTTGAGAATTCCGGAGACTTTGTATAAAAAGATAAAGTTTACTGCTATGCACAATGCAAGAAGTATAAATAGAGAAATTGAAACTGCAATAAAAAGGTATATTTTGGATTTTGAAAGGCTTCATGGCGTTGTTGAAGTTGAAAATATTGAATAAATGTTTTTTTTTGTTTTTAAAATCGATTGACAAAGACAAATTTGTATTGTATAATACACATAGTTTTTTTGACAGAGAAAACTCTTGGGTTGCTAGCTCAGTTGGTAGAGCATTCGACTCTTAATCGAAGGGTCCAGGGTTCGAGCCCCTGGCAACCCACCACACCAGAACATGGTGTTTTTTTATGCCAGGAGCTCACAAAACTATGTTTTGTTCATGCTTTGCATGGAAACCCTGGACCAGTCCAGGCTGCAAGCGTGGCACGAGAGATTTGTGCTTGATTTGGCTTTGCTCAAAAACGAGCCCCTGGCAACCCACCACATAAATGCGTAAAGAATTGCAGGTCTGAATAATTGTTCAAAAAAACAACGCTTATGTATCAAGCGTTGTTTTTTATTGAATTTTTACAAACAGTTGTTCAATTCGTCTAATTCCGCTGTTGAATGCTTTTTGTCAAAATCGGAAAACAAATTTTCTTTTTCTGTTTCCTTTAATCTTGTGACCTCATTTGCCATTGTTTTAATAATTTTGAAAGGAATTGGTCTTGTAAGAACTAATGAGTAATCACCAACCATATTGTGATCAATGTCATTTTGAGTTGGATGTGGATGTTCATCATAGTCATGATATGTATAATTATCACAATCTCTATAAACAAGCCTACATGTAGTATTTAGCAATTGGACAAAAGCTTTGTGCTTATCGTTGTTTTCATTTCTTGTCAAGTATTCTTTAAGCAAATTAAATAAACCTTTTTCGCCCATTTTATCTTCTATTATATTCATGTAATTAGACAGCTCTTTATCAGCCTTCTTATTGATTAATACATTGCTTAAATACACCCGATTCGAATCTATTACAACATCATTAATACAATTAAATACTTGCACTAAATCTTGTTTTGTCATTTTACAAAAATCAATTTCTCCAATTTCTCTTTTGCGGTTTTCATCATCTTCAACCATTTTTACATTTTTTATGCATCTGCTGTTAACCTTATCATATTTTGCATCTCTGTAAGCCATATATATTCTCCTTTTTGTATTGCTTTTGCATTATATCACAGCAACAACACTTTTGCAATAGTTTTTTAAAAAAATTTACTATAAATGGTCCATTTTTATGTCAAGACTATTTCAAACAAAAATTTGTGTTTTTTACAAGAAAAAAACACGAGTTTTCTCGTGCTTTAATTTTGTTTGACAGTTTAGAGTGTGGCTATTTCTTCTTTTTTGTTGCTCTCTGATCCGCGCCTTGCCTTAATTTTATGTGCAGCAAGACTAATCGTATTTTTATGGAGCTTGTCGAGTCCATATACGTCTATGTGGTACTTGCCAAGCTGTTTAATGTTTGAATAGTTGTATCCAAATTTTGCATCTTTTAATACTGGTTGCTTGTCAATAATCAAACATTTGTTCAAACACTTGTTGATAAATTGTTTTAGTTTTTCACTTTTTGTATGTGTCAGCACTAGTTGTACGTCTGATAAAAAGCTTTTATCTTCTTGCTTTCTTCTTGGAAACATAACCAAATCTCCATCATAATCATTATATATGGTGGAAGGTTCTTTATAATAACCGGATGTCATTGAAGAGTGTTGCAAAAAATTGACAAAATCTTCATTAGAATAAAGTTGTGTGTTTTGTGTTCTATAAGTGTATACATCCTTGCCGAGTTTAAATCTATACACGTCACTATCACTTTTTGATATTTCTATACTCATGTTTTATCTCCTTATGTGCATATTTGCTTAATGCATGCTTATTGTATCACAATCATTAGCATATTTCAATACCTATTAAAAGATTTTTATAAAAAAGTTTATGGACCATGTGTCAATTTCTTCTTTGTAAATATAAGACATGAAAGACATATTTTTCGAAACTTAGGGGCAAAACAAAGATTTTGGACAATTAGCTTTGGCAATTTTGTCAGTTTGTGCTAAAATAACACATATGATGAGAGTTGATGCAGGAAAATATAAAGGAAGGCGACTTCTTGAAAACAAATATGAGCATATCAGACCAACAACAGACAAGGTTAAACAAGCTCTTTTTGTAAGGTTGCAGTTTTTTGTTCCAGAAAGAAAAGTCTTGGACCTGTTTTGTGGCACGGGGGCTATGGGTATAGAAGCCATAAGCCGTGGGGCGAGTGAAGTAGTGTTTGTTGATAAAGACATAAGAAGTGTCGAAATGACAAAACAAAACCTCAAAAATCTGGAGTTGACAAACAAAGTCAACAAATGTGACGCTTGTGTTTTCTTAGAAAAATGTACCCAGAAGTTTGATTTGATTTTTCTTGATCCGCCTTATAAAAGTGGGCTTTATGAAAAAGTTTTGAAAATCATTTTTGACAAAAGTATTTTGGAAGATGATGGGATTGTTGTTTGCGAACATGCAAAAGAAGACACATTTGATTATTCTCCATTTGTTGTTGATTGTGAAAAAAAATATGGCAATATCGTTTTGACATATTTAAAAAAAGAGAGCTGATAGCCCTCTTTTTTTAAATAAATTTGTCGAACAAATCTTTTGAAACAGACTTTTTATTAATTTCACTGTCCAACACATTGCCGATTGATTTTGATTCTTTTGCACCGATTTTTGCGTGGAAATCACTGCCACCACTTATTTTTAAATTGTTATTTTTAGCAAATGAAAGAAAAGCCTTTTCTTGGTGCTTGTCCTGACGATTGTTGTACACTTCAACCCCATCTAACCCAATTTTTTGTAATTTTAAAATAAAATGTTCCAAGTTTTCTATTGTTTCGAAGGTTTTAATGTACTTCAGCGGGTGAGCAATGAACGTTTGACCTCCATTCTTCTTTGCAATTTTAAAAAGTTTTTTTGCGTTGAGAATATATCTCTTTTTATCTTCAACACTTTTAGTAAAATTGTAAAAAGCCTCAACAGGGGTTTTTGCAAACGTAGATTCGACAATCAGGTTGTTCAACCTAACTTTGTCAAAATACTGGTTGTTGTTTATAAAGCTCTTGACAACGTGTTTATCAAAGCTTATGTTATTTATTTTTTCGCAATCTTTAAGCATACGTTTGAATTCTTTGATATCATATGCTCTTGCTTTCTGTAAATATTTATGCATTTCTTTGCCAATTTCAAAAGCATACACAACAATATGTATGCAAACTTTTTCAAAGCGTGCATCTATTTCAATGCCTTGGACAACCTTAATGCCGTGTCTATCAATATTTGTCAACTTACCATATGCATCAATATTGTTGTGATCGGTTATTGATAAAATTTGCACATTGTTGTTATGAGCAATATCAAAAATTTCTTGCACTGTTTTTCCGCCATCAGAAAATACTGTGTGCAGATGTAAATCAATTTTCATATTATGATTATAACACCTAGTTTTTTAAACTGCAATTTATTTAAAAAAATACTTTAACCTTTTCGAGTTAAAGTATTTGTTATGTGTGTGCTACAGAAAAATTATCACTTTTGAATTTTAAATATACGGCTCAAATTTTTCAAAGATTATGTTGTCACAATATTTGACAATTTTGAGATATTCTTCTTTGCTTTTTACACTCCAAGCAAGCAATGGGAGATTTTTGAATTTTTTTACAAATCTGTTTGGAAGAGTTGCGGCTTCATATGAGATAAAGTTTGGTTGGCTGATTTTTTTGTTGAAACGCATACGTTTGAGCAAGAATTTTTTAAACCATGAAATTTTTTCATTTTTCAAATATCCAGCAAGCTGACCACGCAAAATGTTTGGGGCATGTTGTCTAAAATATCCAAGAGAATATGGATTGAAAGACTGAACTGCATATTCTCCTTGATAGTTTTTCAAAAGGTCAATGACAGCTTGTTCGAGATCACCAACTTTGTGTTTGTTTTTAATTTCAATAAGAAGTGGAACTTTTCCGTCAACAAGTTTCAAAACTTCTTCAAGTGTTGGGATTGTTTCTTTTGAGCCTTTGAGTGTCAGTGATTTTAAATCTTTTTTAGACAAAAATCTAAGATATCCATCGTTTCCTGTCATGCGGGCGAGAGACTCATCATGAAAAACAACTACGGTATTGTCAGAGAGCAATTGAACATCGAGTTCGATAGCATAGCCCTTTTCAATAGCCTTTGAAAATGCGAGAAGAGAATTTTCAGGAACATTCTTTTCGTGAAATCCTCTGTGTGCAATAGGTTGTTCGACCAACCAAGTCTTAAACAAATCCATAGTTTTTCCTCTTAATTTAAATGTGAAAACACATTTCTTGCGTTTATTTTAATATATTTTTATAACATTTGTCAAATGCTGAAACTTTTTAGCTTAAAAATTTTTTGATTGTTTCAAGTCTTTCTTGTGCGTCTTGTTTTGATTTTTCAAGAAGCATCTCGCCTTCTTTTCCTTTGAGTTCTTTTATCGAACCAAATCGGCTTTCGCTTTCAACAAATTCATCATATTTTTCAAAGTCACTTGTGCTATCAAGGTGGCTTTCGCCGGTATGTGGATTGTATCTCAACAGCGACCAATAGCCACTTTCAACCGCCCTTTTCATCTCAAAGCTTGTTTTTGACATATCAATTCCGTGGTTTACACAAGGAGCATAGGCGACAATAAGGCTTGGGCCGTCAAATGCTTCGGCCTCTTTAAAGGCTTTTATACACTGACTCATGTTTGCTCCAAGGCTGACCTGCGCAACATAACAATTTTTTGATGCGATGGCAAGAGCAACCAAGTCTTTTTTCTTTGTAGGCTTTCCTGCATTTGCAAATTTTACCATTGCACCACGCGGAGTTGATTTTGACGCTTGTCCGCCCGTGTTTGAATAAACTTCTGTGTCCAAAACCAAGATGTTTATGTTTTCTTTTGAATTTAAAACATGGTCAAGACCGCCATAACCTATATCATATGCCCAGCCATCACCACCGATTATCCAAACACTTTCTTCTTTTGAAGAATATTTTGAGCCAAGCTTCATGCCAAGACCAAATTCGGCGTTGTCTTCAAAAAGTGAGTTTGCCCATGCTGGACCACAACCATTTTTGTCTTTGAGGTATGGATTGCTTGGGTAAGAGCCACCATATATGCTTGAACAGCCTGTTGCATTTGCAATCACCATTTTGTCCCCAAAGAGAGATGTAGCAAGCCTTATATAAGGGGTTTCTCCGCATCCACCGCACGCTCCAGAAAAACCAAAATAGCTTTCTTTAAACTGCAAACCTTTTGGAAGATCTGTTGAGAAAGGTGTCTGTGTTTCGGCTTCAAGTTTTTGGCAGATGGCATAATTTTTCTTTTCGGTTTCCAAAAGCTCATTTGCCATATGCATAACAAGTGCTTTTTCTTTTGAAGGGCAAACATTTGCACAAACTCCACAGCCAGTGCAGTCTTCTGGGCTGACTTGAACTCGATAGAAATATCCATTCATGCCAAGTGCGGAAGCAAATTCGATTTCGTCAGGAGTTTTTGCTTTGACAAGCACAGGCCTTATTGCATTGTGTGGGCAGGAGATAATGCACTGACCACATTGAATGCAATTTTTAGACAGCCACAAAGGCAGGTGGGTGGCAACGCCCCTCTTTTCAAATTCTGCTGTGCCCTGTGGTACAATTCCTTCTTTGTTGAAGCATGAAACAGGAAGTTTGTCACCTTCGAGTTTTTCAATAGGTTTCATAATCTTTTGATAGAATTTGTCTTCCAAATTTTTCTCAATCAGATTTATGTTTTTAAATGTAAACTTGGTTTTGTCAACCTTTTCGACCTTGTCAGCAGAAAACTCAACAGCTTTTAGGTTTTGCTCAACCACCTTCTTGCCTTTTTTGCTGAAAGTTTGGTTTATATATTTTTCTATTTGTTCTTTTGCTACGCCAAAATCAATAATATTTGTCACTTTAAACATAGCTGACTGCATAACCATATTGATTTTGTTTCCAAGCCCAACTTTTTCAGCGATTTTTTGTGCGTCAACCACATACAGCGAAGCATGTTTTTCTTGCAAAATTTGTTTGTAAACATCCGGCAAAACCTTGTCAATTTCGGATGCAGAAAAGATAGAATTTATCAAAACCTTTCCGTTTTGTTTAAGTCCTTCAAGGCAGTTGTAGCGATGCACGAAAGAGAAATTGTTTATCGAAACAAAATCTGCATTTTCGACAAGATATGTGCTTTTGATTGGCTTGTCACTGACTCTTATGTGAGAGCGAGTCAGACTGCCACTCTTTTTGCTGTCATATTCAAAATAACCCTGGACATATTTGTCAAGTCCGGTGCCCAAAATTTTTATTGTGCTTTTGCTAGCTGAGACAGTTCCGTCCGAGCCAAGTCCCCAAAATTTCATTTGATAATTTTTCGAATCGGTGTGATATTCTTCAACCCTTAGTGATTTGTTTGTCAAATCATCTTCAATTCCGACCACAAAATCGTCTTTCATCTCGTCAAAGTTTTTGAAAACCGCCCTTGCCATCGCAGGAGTAAATTCTTTTCCGCCAAGCCCATACCTTCCTCCAACAACTTGAATTGTTGTATCTTTCAGGGCATTTGCAACATCCAAAAACAGCGGATCTCTCGAACCACATTCTTTTGTGCGGTCCAAAACAATAACCTTTTGGGTGCTTTTTGGCAAGTTTTTCAAAAATGCATCATATTCAAAAGGACGATATAGGTGAACATTTAAAAGTGCAACATCTTGCGAGAAATTTTTATCTCTCTCTATTGTTTCTTCAATTGTTTGACAAGCAGAGCCCATGCAAACAACAACACTTTTTGGATTTTTCGCACCCAAAAGCGTAAATGGGCTATATTTTCTTTTTGTAAGTGCATAAAAATCTTTTAGAATTTGTTCCAAAGTTTTATAAACATCATCATAAGACTTGTTTGAAGCCTCTCTGTTTTGAAAGAAAACATCTGGGTTTTGAGCAGTGCCTTTTTGATAAGGGGATTTAGAACTCATTTTTGAATTTTTAAATTTCTCAATATAGGCCGTTGGCAAAATTTTTTTAATGATTTCATCTTCAATTATGTCGATTTTTTGAAGCTCGTGTGAGGTGCGAAAACCATCAAAGAAATGCACTACAGGCAAACTTGTCTTTAGCGCCAAAATATGGGCAATAAGAGCAAAGTCGTGTGCTTCTTGAACAGACGAACTTGAAAGCAAGATTGCACCTGTTTGACGAATTGCCATAACATCACTATGGTCGCCAAAAATCGAAAGTGCATGACTTGCAAGTGCTCTTGCTGCGACATGAAAAACACCAGGCAAATGTTCGCCAGCGAGTTTGTATAGGTTTGGAATCATAAGAAGCAAGCCTTGGCTTGACGTGAATGTTGTTGACAACGCACCAGAGCAAAGACTTCCGTGAAGCGTTCCAGATGCACCACCTTCTGATTGCATTTCAACAAGTGTTGGAATTTCGCCAAAGATGTTTGGTTTTTGGTTTGCAACTTCTCCGTCACAATATTCAGCCATTGGCGAAGAAGGAGTGATAGGATAAATTGGAATGACTTCTGAAAGTTTGTAAGCAATCATTGCAGCGGCAGTATTTCCATCAACAACTTTTTTCATAAATACCTCTCAAAAAGATTTTAAAACTTTTTTGAAATTCAAGTCAAATTTATTTCGAGTTTTTGTTGCCTAAAAATGCAATTTTTAGTAAAATAAAATTATGAGAAATTTAAAACTGACAATAGCATACAACGGCCACGAGTTTTTTGGTTGGCAAAAACAGGATGGATTAAGGACTGTTCAGGGTACGCTTGAACAAGCTTTTTTCAATCTGACGGGCGAAAATGTCGACATTGAAGGCAGTGGGCGGACAGACAAGGGTGTGCATGCACTTGGACAAGTGGCGAGCGTCAAAACAGAAAATATTATGCCGACGAAAAATTTCAAGCGTGCATTAAACAACATTCTTCCACCAGATGTTCGGATATTGAAAGTTGAAAATGCGCCAGAAGACTTTCACGCAAGATTTTCTGCAAAGAAGAAAACATATTGTTATGTTGTAAAAGTTGGCGGTGATGCTGACGCAATAGATTTTTCTACTCTTGCTCACTTTGATTATGATGTGGACATTGACAAAATGAAACAAGCGACAAAGCTTTTGATTGGCAAACATAATTTTCGTGGCTTCTGCAGTTCTGGCACACAAGTAAACGATTTTGTCAGAGAAATTTTTGATATAAAGATTTCAAAAAAAGGCCGTGTTTATACTTTTGATGTTTGCGGAAATGGATTTTTGTACAACATGGTAAGAATAATTGTTGGCACACTTCTAGATGTTGGACGCGGAAAAATTGAAAAGGAAAATATAAAAAAAGCGCTTGAAAGTGGTGAGAGAAAATATGCTGGCACAACAATGCCACCAGAAGGACTTTTTTTGAAAAAAGTTGAATATTTAAAAAAATAAATAAAAAACCTGAAAATTCGATATTTAGCAATTTTCAGGTTTTTTAATAATTATTTTTTATTTAATTTCCAAGGTCAATATATTTTAAGAAAATGAAGTTGAAATTTGAGTCGCCAACCGGATATTTGAAAACTATTTCATATCCATTGTTGTATGTCACTTTGTAAGAATAATCATAGTTTTCTGTATGCACATCAACGAATCCATTTGAGTCTGTTTTGCATTCAAAGTTTGCCCTAAGGTCAAGCGAGCGGGTTGCATTGTCACCATAAATGAGTTTTGTTTTCAAAAGAATTTGATTTTGTTTTTCATAAGAAGTATAGAATAGTTTGTTTGTGTCAATTGTTTGGGCTACATTTTCTTTGAAAGCTTGTGCTGTTTGTGAAAAAACCTGGTCAAGTCCGGCAGAGTTTGTGCCGTTGAAAAGAGTTAATTCTGCTGAGAGCATATTTTGAAGTTCACTGCTATCTTCTTGTTCTGTTGAGCTTTCTAAAGTTGAAAATCTTATTGATGAGAATTTTGTCCACATCATATTTTCATCTTCAAAAATGGCCGTATATTTTCCCGCGGTCTCTTTTGAAACCTTGAAAGAAATTGTGCTTCTGAGATTGTTTGTTTCAGTTGAAATTGAAAATGTTGAGTCATTTGTAAGCAAATTTGTTTCATCAAAAACCCAACCAACAAATTTTTTGGTTGAAAGTGCATTTGTGGTCAGCGTGACACTAGAGCCTTCTGCGAAGGTTCCATATCCGCTTATTCTGCCGTAGCTTGCATCATTCACTTTTGCAGAAATCACATAATTTGTCACACTTCCGCAACCAACAAATGAAAGGATTGGCAAAATAAATATAAGACACAAGAAAACAAGAACACTTTTTCTCATAATTTTTCCTTTGACAAAATATAGTTTAATTTAATTTTTGAAAAAAAGTCAAACGAATATCCCGTTTTACAAAAAAATAAATTTTTAGAGTATTTTTCAAGTGCTTGCATAAAATAGTGTGGAAAGGAGCTTTTATGTGGGAACTTTCTATCTCTGTCTCATCAAAAAATTTGGATGTTGCCAAGTTTCTTTATCAAACTATAAAAAAACAGACCGCACAGCTAGGAGCTGTTGTCACATGTTATGAACAATTTGACCAGATTTTTGTTTTGATTGCTTGCCCAAAAGAGAATCAAAGTCGGGCAAGTGTAATTGTTGAGCGTACAATAATCAAGGCGATTTGCAACTTTTTCAAAGAGAATTTTTTAAACGAAAATTTGCATCTTCCACTTCACGAAGACATAAGTTTTTGTGCGTTTAAAAAAGCACTGATAAATTTTGACAAAGAAACCGACTTTTATCTCATTTCAAAAAATTTAGAACTTGATAAAAATTTACATCTTGATTCGTTTTATAATTTTAAACTCAAATCTCTTCGTGAAAAGTGGTCAGAACTTATAAATCTGGCAAACGAAAATAGCGATTATTTAGTCAACAATGAGGCATTTTTCGACCTTCTAAAATTTTTGATTGACAATCTTGAAGTCTGCGAAGAAGAAATTGATGTCTTTGAAAAAGAAAGCGGTTATTTTATCAAACCACAAAGTGAACTTGAAAGTTTTGAATGTGAAAATCTTTCAAATGAGGGTTTGGTTTCTTCTTTAATAGAACTTTCTCCAAAGCGCATAAACTTTTTTTGTGACCATGACAACAACACTGCGGGATTTTTATCAAAAATCTTTGAAGAAAGGCTGAATGTTTGCTACAACAAAAGTATCGAAAGCATAAAAAATTTTATTTGAATTTTTGCAAAAAGTGTTGACAACAAAACAAAAAAATACTAAAATATGAACAAGTGTTTAGTGAAAAACAAGTAGCTTTTGCGAAAGTGCACAGAGAAGGGCTGTTTGGTGAAAAGCCTTGACCAGAGCAAAAAGTGAAACCAATTTTCGCGCTTTAAAAACATGACAACTTAAGAGTGGTGCAAAAGCACAATTAAGGTGGAACCGCGGTTTGACAAATCGTCCTTAAATTCAAGTTATGCTTGTTTTTAAGGATTTTTTTATTTAAAACAAGCAAAATGGAGGAGAAAATGGAAAACAAAGAAGAAAAATTAAACATGTCAAGACACTCACTTGCCCACATTTTGGCAAAGGCAATCTTGGAGCTTTATCCTGACACAAAGCTTACCATCGGTCCGGCGATTGAAGATGGATTTTATTATGACATTGACACAAGTGAAAACTTGACGCCAGATCATTTTGAAACAATCGAAAAGAAGATGAGAGAAATCTTAAATCGTGGCGAAAATTTTGTTAGAAAAGAAGTTTCACGAGAAGAAGCACTCAAACTTTTTAAAAACAACCCATATAAATGCGAAATAATAAACGAACTTCCAGAAGATGCTGTCGTTTCTGTTTATTATACGGGAGATGATTTCTTTGACCTTTGCAGGGGACCACATGTTGAGAGTGCAAAAAATCTTCAAAATTTTGCTTTCAAAATTCATGCAGTAAATGGTGCATATTGGAGAGGAAGTGAAAAAAACAAAATGCTCCAACGTGTTTATGTCTATGCGTTTGCCGACAAAAAGCAATTGGCCGAACATATAAATTTGATTGAAGAAGCAAAGAAGAGAGATCACAACAAACTTGGTCGTGAACTTGAGCTGTTTACAACGGTTGATTATATTGGACAAGGTCTGCCAATCCTTCTTCCAAAAGGAGCAAAAGTTGTTCAAATTATGCAGAGATTTGTTGAAGATGAAGAAGCAAGACGCGGTTGGCAACTTACGAAGACTCCATTTTTGGCAAAAAGTGATTTATACAAAATTTCTGGCCACTGGGACCACTATAAAGATGGCATGTTTGTTTTGGGAGATGAAAAGAAAGACAAAGAAGTTTTTGCTCTTAGACCTATGACTTGTCCATTTCAATATCAATGTTATTTAAACAAGGCTCGTTCATACAAAGATCTTCCACTTCGTTATGACGAAACATCAACACTTTTCAGAAACGAAGCAAGTGGCGAAATGCATGGGCTTATTAGAGTTAGACAATTTACAATTTCAGAAGGACACTTGATGTGCACGCCAGAACAACTTGAACAAGAGTTTAAGTCTTGTCTTGAGCTTGCAATATTTATGCTTAAAACATTGGGATTGTATGAAGATGCTTCTTACAGATTTTCTCAGTGGGATCCAAATGATAGAGCAAAATATATTGGCACAGAAGAACAATGGGATGAAGCACAAGGAACAATGAAAAAGATTTTGGATCATCTTGAAATCCCTTATAAAGTTGGAATTGGCGAAGCTGCCTTCTATGGGCCAAAGCTTGATATCCAAATAAAGAATGTTTTTGGAAAAGAAGATACACTTATCACAATTCAAATTGATCAAATGCTTGCTGAAAAATTTGGTATGGAATACACAGACAAAGACGGGCAAAAGAAAACACCTTATATAATTCACCGAACGAGCATAGGTTGTTATGAGCGAACGCTTGCATATTTGATTGAAAAATATGCCGGTGCATTCCCACTTTGGCTTGCACCTGTTCAAGTTAAGGTTTTGCCTATTACTGAACGAAACAATGATTATGCTCAGAAGGTTTATGAAAAATTATCAAACGCTGGCATAAGAGCCGAACTTGACGATAGAAACGAAAAAATCGGATATAAAATCAGAGAGGCTTCTTCAATGAAAATCCCTTATCTCATCATTTTGGGAGATGAAGAAGAAAAAGAAAACACGATTTCAATTCGTGGTCGTGGATTTGAAAATAAGAGCGGACTAAATCTTGAAGACTTTATGAAAAGACTTGATGAAGAAATCAAAACAAAGAAATTGAATTAAAAAAAAGTAGCAACCGCTACTTTTTTTTAATTCTATTTACCTTGACCGAACTCTTTGTCTTTAGCACGTCTTTCTGCATCTATGCGACGAAATTCTGCTTGTAGTTCTCTAACCTTTTCACAACCTTCTTTACTTGCACTCACAAGCGCTCCAACCCTTAAGGTCTTTTCGTAAAAATCAAGACCTTGAATAAATTCTGCAGTAGGTTTTGCACCACGTTTAATAAGGTATTCCATCATTTCTAAATTTTTGTTCAATAGTGATGTCATAAGAAGAGAGTTGATATCACTACCATGCCTTACTTCTGCAAGAGCTTTGTCTGCAAAAGCTATGTCAGCACCGCCGTCAACTAAAAGCTCAAGTATTTCTTGTTTACCTTTAAAGACTGCCCTACTAATGAATGTTTCTCCAGTGAGTTTATTAGTCACTTGATTAAGATTTATACCGGTATCAACCCAAAACTTTGCCTGTTCAATATCTCCAGCATCAATTGCTTTCATAAGATAAGTCCAGCTTTTATTGGCCCCTTTCTTAATCAATTTTCCTGCGGCTGCAAAATCACGTTTTTGAATAGCTTCATAAAGCTTTTCGTCCAATTTTTCTTGTTTCATATTTCTATCCCCCTCAATTTTCTTAAGTGTATCATATATTTTCTTGCCCGTCAATAGATATCAAACAAAAATAAAATTTTTTATCTTTCCATTCCATTGTCTATTGGTTTTGGTTCAGTTGGTTTGTTTTCACCATTTGATTCTTTGTTTTGACTTAAATATGATTGAATTTCTGGGCTAAAATATCCCCATTCTGGAACTTCCACCCTATGTTCAACCAAAAATCTTACAGTGTCAAGATCATCATTGTCTACTATCGCACTTAGCATTAGTCTTCCATTCTCAACGGTTTCGGCTGATATTGTGGCACCAAGTTCTATCAAAGGGTTTTTGAGTCTTCCAGGTATATCTGAAATCATGATTGCTGTGATGCGCGCTTCCCTTCTTTTTGCCATTTTTTCAAGCATTTTCTTTCTTCTCATACTTCTTGTCATTTTTCTTTTTTCCATGTTTTTCTCCTTGATGCCAAGATTTTATCAAATTGGTTTTTTGTTGTCAATAGGTTTGTTTAAGTCGTCTTGATTTTTATTGACAGAATTCAACAATTTTTGCATTTTATCTTGAAAAATCGTTTGCAATATTTTATAATCTTGTGGTAGATTTAAAAGGAGAAAACTTTGATGGGTATAAACGAACTTGTTCTTCCGCTTGGCATATTGCTTTTTGTTTTGCTGATGGGGTTTTATTTCAAATAAGGTTTTTTCAAATTTTTTTAGGGAGAAAAAGATATGAGTTTATTGCTTGAAGCATCAAACAATGTTATGAGCTATGTTTTGATTGGTGTTGTTGCTTTGCTGTTGATTGCTATGCCAATTTTGATGAATGCTCGAAACAAAAGAGAGTCTCAAAGAGTGCAAGAACAAACAAATTCACTCAAAGTAGGCGACCAAATTTTGACAACGAGTGGTGTTTATGGAAAAATCACAGAAATCAAATTTGATGACACACAAAAAACAATCGTTATTGAAACGGGCGGAAAAACAAAGAGTTATTTAACCGTTGATGCCTATGCGGTTTATCAAGTGATTAGCCAAGGCGAAGGCGAAAAGAAAGAAGAAAAACAGCCAGAAACAAAAGAAGAAAAGAAAGAAAAATCACAAAAAAAATAAGACCCTCGGGTCTTTTTTTTATGCCTTTGACATAAAGTATGCTGTATAACAAACTTTTTGGGAGGCAATAATGAGAGAGAAAACATTAAAAAATGACAGAAGTGGACTTGGTGTCTGTCTTGTCAAAGGTGTGGCAATTGGGCTTTGCGTTGCACTTGTAGGGATTTTGTTTTTTGCTTTCATCTTGCGTTTTACAAACATGTCTGAAAAGCTCATCACTCCTGTCAATCAGGTTATCAAGGGCACAAGTATATTTTTTGGCGTGTTTTTAGGGCTAAAAGGCAGAAAAACAAATGGGCTTTTTGGTGGGCTTTTAATAGGTTTTTTCTTTACTCTTTTGGCATTTTTGGTGTTTTCGCTTTTGAGCGGCGCGTTTGGTTTTGATGGAACTCTTTTTGGAGATTTGCTGTTTGGCAGCATCATTGGTGCAATTTGCGGCATAATCTGTGTCAATCTCAAAAAAAGTTAGACTTTTTGATTGACAAGCGCCCCTCAATGTATTATACTAAAAAAGCATTTATGCTTTTATATATGCTAATAACATTTGAGGAAGAAAATGGCTAAAAATAGACAAAAAAAGAATTCGATTTTAAACTTTGTTGCAGTGACGATCATTGCAATTATTGGCATTTTTTTATCTGTGTGCAGTTTTGATATTCCATACACAAATTACACTTACAATGGTTTTGCAAACTCGATTTCACTCGGCCTTGACCTTGCCGGTGGTATTTCTGTTGTTTATGATTGCTCAATCGCAAAAGATAGCAACACCCAAAACTTGGACAACGCTATTGAAGCGACAATCACAAGACTTACAAGTGTGATTACTGCTGAATATTCAGAAGCGACAATCACAAGACAGGGCAATACAAGAATCAGAATTGAAGTGCCTTCTGTGACAAACAGTGATGAAATTTTCAATATGATTGGAGATCCAACTCCACTTTATATGACACTTACCGAGAGCAAGACGGCAGAAGCACGCATTTTGGGTACAGACATTGAAAATGTTCAGGTGTCTTATCAAAAAAATGATGAAGGCGAATTTCAATATGGTGTTGTTTTAAAGTTTACTGACAAAGGAAAGGATAAGTTTGCATCACTTACCGAAGATGCTAAAAAGAGTGACCAAAAAATATATATTTATCTTGGCGAAATTGATGATAGTGCCGACCTGAAACTTACTTGTGAGGAAAAAATTGTTGGTGGCTCTACATTTATTTCAGGCAGTTTTGAAACATATCAAGACGCTCAAAATTATGCTCTTCAAATCATGAGCGGTACTTTCAATGTCAAACTTGACTTGCTTGAAAGCTCTGTTATTTCAGCGACACTCGGCGGCCAAGCTCTCAAACTTGCCATCATAGGTGGCGCTGTTGGACTCTTTTTGATTATGCTTATTTTGTGGCTTAGATATGGCGAATTTGGTCTTTTGGCGGGTTTTGCACTTGTGATTTATATGGTTTTGATGCTCTTCTTCTTGCAAGCGATTTCATTTGTTCAGCTCACACTTCCTGGCCTTGCGGGAATCATCTTGTCAATTGGTATGGCTGTTGATGGAACTGTTATTATCTTTGAACGCGTCAGAGAAGAGTATCGAAGTGGCAAAAAACTTCCACTTGCGACAAAAGCAGGTTTCAAACGCGCGTTCTGGCCAATCTTTGACAGCAACATCACAACAATCTTCACAGCAATTGTGCTTTATATTTTGGGAACAGCATCAATTCAAGGTTTTGCAATCACGCTTCTTATCGGTATTGTTTTGTCAATGTTTATGAACCTTGTCATCTTGCGTTTCTTTGTAAAGTGGTATTTGCCACTAAACAGCACAAAAGGCAAAAAACTTCATATGCCAAAACAAATAAAGCCTTTCAGAGAAGATGAAACATTGACAGCAGGAGGGCAAACAAATGACTAAATATAAGAAAAAATCAAAGTTCTCTCTTGATGACAAAATTCAAAACTCAAAATTCAACTATTGCAAAAATCTCAAATGGTTTTTGATTGCACCAATTACTATTGTGCTAGTCGGAATAATAATTTTGTCGACGCTTGGCTTCAATTTGGGTATTGACTTTACTGGTGGCTCAAATATGACAATTTTTGTCGATAAAGACCAAAGTTATTCGACAACGGAAAGCTATGATATAAACAAAGATATGTCAAAACTTGAAAACATCGTGTCAGGCGTTCTTTCAAATCATGGACTTAAAATCACAACAGTTCAGACCACCACAATGGATGTTAGAGATCTAGGAATTGAAGGTGGAGATGCAATCATTGTAAAATATCAAAACAACAATTCGCTTGAAAGTGAAGAAATAGAACAAGTGAATGAACAAATAAAACTTGAACTTTTGAAGGCATTTGGTTTTGTTGACCAAAACATGACACTTGAAAATCTTGAAAATGAAGACAACAAGGGACTTGTTGCAAATGGTGGTATAACCACTGCAAGTGCATCAGCCGAACTTATGATGAAATCATTTATTGCTCTTATTGTTGCTGTGGCAATCATTTTGATTTATGTTGCGATAAGATTTGAGCTCACAAGTGGTCTCGCCGCAATCTTGGCACTTTTCCATGATATTTTGGTGACAGCATCGGTTGTTTTGATTTTCAGAGTTCAAATAAATGTTGCATTTATTGCGGCTCTCATCACAATTTTGGGCTATTCAATCAACAACACCATTATCATTTTTGACAAAATGAGAGAAGACAGAAAAATCAAAGAAAAAGCAAACGAAAAAATCGACAATGTGGCGCTTGCAAACAATTCTGTCAAACAAACAATGACTCGTTCGGTTTTGACGGCACTTACCACATTTATCAGCATTTTGATGATTACACTTATCGGTGTGCCAGATATTAGACAATTCGCTTTTCCAATTATGATTGGAATTCTTGCTGGTTTTTATTCTTCAGTTTTCATTACTCCAGGTTTGTGGGCGATCGCATATAGACCGAAGAAAAGAAAGAAAATTGAAAAATCTAAAGAAGTTGAATAAAAAAAGACCAAGTTTTTGGTCTTTTTTATTTTGAAAGTTGATCATCTTCACAACACTCTTTAATTTTTTTCGCGTGACGTGGATGGCGAAGGCACCTTAATTCATGAGCAATAATTTGACTGACTCTACTCTTGGAAATTCCCATCTCTTTTCCTATTTCTTTCAAGGTTTTAGGATTTCCGTAAAAACCATAGTAGCTAAGAAGTAATTCTTGGTCTCGTTCGGTTGTATCCTGACGTCTCAAATTATGAAGACTTTTTACTTCCTTTAAGAGCGCGTTTCGTCTTTCAAGTTCGAGTGCGTCTTTTCGTTCGCTTGATTCAAGATTTTGGACATTTGGGTCATAGTCATAATTCAAGTGTGCATTGCTTGCGAGGGTATCTTTACGCAAACTCTTAAGTTTTCTGATCACATCTTTCAAAACAAATTCATATTTGTCTTGTGCGTTCTTAAACTTTTGATCAGGCTCGTGTCTAACTACATACATATAAGATTCTGCAAGGTTTTCCTCAAAGGATTCAGGATTTATGTCATTTTCAATATAATATTTTTTAAGTCCTTCGCAAATCTCAAAGTGCATATATCTGTGAAAGTCAGAACAATCATATCCTCTATCTGCCAACAATTTTTTTTGGCAATTCTCATAAATTTCTTGGGTCAATCTCTCATGTTTTGGATTGAATCTTTCGACAATAATTTTATCAAAATCTATTTCATTTTCAAAAGCTTTGTTTTTCATTTGTTTTCCTTCTTTTTGTGTTATGCACATTATAACAGACGCATTTAAAATAGTCAATACACATTGGAAACTTTGTTTGTGTTTTTTTGAAAAATATACTAAAATAACAGTGAGGTAATTTATGAAAAAGCTTTTTAAAAATGCAAAAATCTTAGATATTCAAACAGGAGAAGTTTTAAGTGCTGACATTCTTGTTGATGGGAAAATTTTTTCGAAGATAGAGCCAAACATCTGTGATGCTGACGCGGAAATTTTTGACCTTGAAAACAATTTTGTTTTGCCACCTTTTGCAAATCTTTTCTGTGATGGAAAAAAAGCAATAGAAAAAATTTGTGCAAAAGAGATTGATGAAAATCTTGCAAATGTTTTACTTTTTATTAAAAACATTTTTGCCGGTGCAACTTTGGTAAATACACCACTCAACGAAAACAATATTTTTGTTTCAAATCTAGAAGAAAAAAGTGAAAAACAACTTGATGAAATTGCTTCCTTATCTAAGCAAAAAAGAGTATATGTTTGTGCAGGGCAGACTCTCGATGAAATGGGCTTTTATGACAAGTTGTATAAAAAACCGCTTTCTCAAACATTAGAAGATTTTGGTCTGCTAGATCACGAGAGCGTTGTTGTTGGTGGAAATTGTTTTGACAAAGATGACTTTGAACTCTTTTCACAATATGACTGTGACTTTTGCGTTTTGCCAAACGAAGATGCAAGGGTTGGCAGGAGACCGACAAACATAATTCAACTTTTCCAAAAAGATATCAAAGTGGGCATTGGCAGTGGAACTTCAGCAGAAATTGATTTTTTTAGTTTTATGAGACAAATTCTTTCTTCAATGCGTGTCGCTTTTGAAAATGAGAAAATTTTGAGCGAGGCAGATGTTTTGAAAATGGCGACATATGACTCTACAAAAATTTTCAACAAGGCTGACAGATATTTTGATATAAAAGATGGTGAATTGGCGAATTTTATTGTAATAAAGTCAAACAAAAGCCTTTATGATGATGCAAGAAAAAGCATTGTTTATGAAAAGTCAAAGAGAGATGTTTTGATGACTGTGTCAAATGGAATGATTTTTCAAAAAGATGGAAAACTGTCGGGTGATATATTAAATTCGCTTCTTGGAAATTGGTTGAAAAATGACGAAATCCTTATGCAAAACCATGTTGACTATGATAAAATAATAGAGAAATTGAAAGAATTGATTTCAAAAGAATAGGAGAAATTATGACAATTCAAGAAAGGCTGTCTAGTGAATTTGGACTTAGACAAGATTATACAAAAAATATTATTGATTTGATTGATGAAGGAAACACAATTCCGTTTATTGCGCGCTATAGAAAAGAAATGCATGGCTCTTGTGACGACCAAGTTTTGAGAGAGTTTGCTGACAGACTCAAATATCTTAGAAATTTGGACGAAGAAAAGGCGAAGGTTGAGAAGGTTATTACCGAACAAGGAAAGTGGACAGATGAGCTAAAAAAAGCGCTCGAAGAAGCTATGACACTCACCGAAGTTGAAGATATTTATAGACCATACAAACCAAAGAGAAAAACCAGGGCTTCTGTGGCCATTGCTCGAGGACTTGAACCACTTGCGGACATTTTACAAGCGCAATCTAAAAACAACATTATTTTGGAAGAAGCAAAAAAATATCTTAGCGACGAAGTTCCAACAATAGAAGATGCAATTGCTGGTGCAAAAGATATTGTTGCCGAAAGAATTTCAGACAATGCCGAACTTAGAAAAGAACTTCGAGAAATTATCGCGAACAAAGCATTTTTAAAGTGCGAACTTTTAGAAAATGAAAACAACTTGACCTATGAGACTTATGCGGGCTTTAAACAAGAAGTCAAAAATTTGCCAAGTCACAGAATTCTGGCCATCAACCGTGGAGAAAATGAAAAATGCTTAAAAGTTGATGTTGAGATTGATGAAAAATTGACGATTCCTGTTATTGAGAGAGAATTTAAGAAAAACAATGACGACACAAACACCCTTATGGATGAAACAATCGCAGATGCATATGAAAGACTTTTGTTTCCTTCACTTGAAAGAGAGTGTCGAAACAATTTGACAGAAGTTGCAGACGAGCAAGCCATAAAAATGTTTGAAGTAAATCTTAAACCGCTTTTGATGGAAGCGCCACTTAAAAACAACATTATTTTGGGTTTTGACCCAGCCTATAGAACTGGTTGTAAAATTGCGGTTATTGACAAAAATGGTGCCGTGCTTGCCACGACAGTGGTTTATCCTACTCCACCACAATCGAAAACAGAAGAGTCAATTGAAAAACTGAAAGAACTTATTGAAAAATACCAGGTTGATATAGTTTCAATTGGAAACGGAACAGCTTCAAAAGAATCTGAAATTTTTGTCGCCGAACTTATCAAACATGTAAATCGTCCAGTAAGTTATGCTGTTGTCAGCGAAGCAGGAGCGTCTGTCTATTCAGCATCAAAACTTGGTGCAGAAGAATTTCCTGATTTTGATGTTTCGCTGAGAAGTGCTGTTTCTATTGCAAGAAGACTTCAAGACCCATTGGCAGAACTTATCAAAATCGATGTAAAATCAATTGGTGTTGGACAATATCAACATGATATGCCACAGAATCGCCTGACAGAAGTTTTGACTGGTGTGGTTGAAGACTGCGTAAACAGCGTTGGGGTTGACCTAAACACAGCTTCTCCAAGTCTATTGTCTTATGTTTCTGGCTTAAATATGTCAATCGCCAAAAATATAGTCTCTTATCGCACACAAAAGAAAGGATTTAAGTCGAGAGAAGAACTTTTAAATGTCACAAAACTCGGTCCAAAGGCCTATGAGCAATGTGCGGGATTCTTGCGTGTTGTTGGAGGAGCAAATGTGCTTGACAACACTGCTGTGCACCCAGAAAGTTATGATGCGACTCGAAAACTTTTAAAGCTTTTCAATCTCAGTGAAGAAGATGTTAAAAACAACAATCTTATTCTTTTGCCAAAAATGATTGACCAAAAGGGTGAAGACAAAGTAGCAAAAGAATGTGGTGTTGGTGTGCCAACATTGAATGATATTACAAATGAACTTTTAAAACCGGGCAGGGACATAAGAGAAAGCATGCCAAAACCAGTACTTAGAAGTGATGTTATTCATATGGAAGACCTTAAAGAAGGCATGGTATTCAAGGGCGTTGTAAGAAATGTTATTGACTTTGGTGCCTTTGTAGATATCGGGGTCCACCAAGATGGACTTGTGCACATTTCACAACTTTCTGACAGTTTTGTAAAGCATCCAAGCGATGTAGTGAAAGTTGGGGATGTGGTTGATGTAAAAGTCTTGGCCGTTGACCTTCAAAAGAAAAGAATATCTCTGACAATGAAAGGTATTGAGAAAGATGGAGAATAATATTTGCCCAAAATGTGGCACAAGCGTTGAAGAGATTTTGGAAACTGGCTTTGTGGGGTGCGAAAAGTGTTATGAACTTGAAAAACTCCGCACTGCAATAGACGAAATGTATGGCGGAAAAAGACATAAAGAATAGGAGAATATGAACGAGAATTTTGACAAAATTGCTATTTCATCAAGAATAAGATTGGCCAGAAATCTTTCGGGCTACAATTTTTTTGCGAAATTGCGTGATGAAAACGATGCACTCTATATTTTAGATTCTGTTTCTGCGGCACTTGAAAAGTTTGGAGATTTTGACATAATCAGACTTAAAAATCTTTCAGTAAACGAGTGCAACGCACTTTTAGAAAGACATCTTATCAGCAAAGAACTTATTGAAAACAAAGATATCTCCGCGGTTGCTTTCTCTGAAGATGAACAATTTGTAGTTATGATAAATGAAGAAGACCACATACGCGAACAATGTATTGTTGATGGTTTCAATCTTTACAAACCATATCGTGAAATAAAAAAACTTGACAACTTCGTCTTGTCACAAGTGGATGTGGCATATTCAAATGATTATGGTTTTCTGACATCTAGTCCCGCAAATCTTGGGACAGGGATGCGGGCATCCGTGCTTTTGTTTCTGCCGGCGATTGAAAAAAACAAAGATATAAATATCATCAAAAACGAAGCGCGTTCTTTGGGCTTTACGCTCAGGGGACTTTATGGAGAAGGCACAAAAAACACTGGTGGGTTTTATCAAATTTCAAACCAAAACTCACTTGGGCTTTCTGAAAGCGAAATAATTGACAAAGTATCAGAATATGTATTTTCAATTTGCGAACTTGAGAATTCGGCACGAGAAGACATTTTGGCAAGTGACCATGACGAACTTGTAGATGAAATTTATCGAGCATATGGCATTTTGACAAACGCAAAACTTCTCAGCGAAGAAGAACTTTTGAAATATTTTTCACTTGTCAAATTTGGTGATGCGCTTGGTTTTTTGAAAATTTATAGCATAAAAGAATTTGACCGGCTTTTAATAGATGCTGCGAGTGCAAATTTGAAAGAAATTGAAAATCTTTCATCAAATTCAAAGGAAAACGCTAGACGCGCGGAGTATATAAATAAACAGATTTTTGAACTTGTTTCAAAAGTTTGACAGAACTTTAAATTGGAAAAAATCAATAAAAGGAGCAAAAAATGGCACTAAACAATAGTTTATTTTCGGATAGTATTGAAAAAGTCATCAAAAATGCCAGCAAAATAGCTTTGCGATTTGGCAGCAACCTTGTCGGCACCGAACACATCTTGTATGGCATTTCAAGTGTGGGTGATTGCACTGCATCAAAACTTTTGGCATCTTATGGTGTGACCGAAGAAGGCCTTTTTGAGCTTTTTGAAGAAAATAGCAATGGAATCACACTTTTTGGAAATCCAGAACTTACACCACGCACAAAAGAACTTTTTCAGATAGCACAAGCGATAGCAATGGATATGGGACATTCGTTTATCGGAACAGAGCATCTTTTGCTTGCAATACTTTCAAACAAAAGTTGTTATGCAACAAAAATTTTGGTTTCACTGTTTGGTGTAAATGTTGATGAAATGCGAGAGAAACTCCTTTCATCTTTACAAGTTTCAAGACAAGATCAAACTGATAGTGAAGAAAAACAAAACACACAAGCAGGCAGCAAACTTCCAGAAAAACTTCTTGAAATGGGCAGTGATATAACTTTGAAGGCACGACAACACAAACTTGACCCAGTCATTGGACGAGAAGAAGAGATTCAAAGAGTTATTGAAATTTTGTGTCGAAAGACCAAAAACAACCCTGTTCTTATCGGCGAAGCCGGTGTAGGAAAAACTGCGGTTGTTGAAGGACTCGCACAGGCAATTGTCAGTGGCGATGTGCCAGAAGAAATCAAAGATAAAAACATCTATTCACTCGAAATTGGCGGGCTTATGGCTGGGACAAAATATCGTGGACAGATGGAAGAAAAATTGAAAGATGTTATTGAAACAATTATTGCAAGCAAAGACATAATTGTTTTCATCGACGAAATCCACACTCTTGCACAAGCGGGCAGTGAGAAAGGTGAAACGAGCCCATCTGATATGCTCAAACCATATCTTGCTCGTGGCGAACTTCAAACTATTGGTGCAACAACCACGGACGAATATCGAAAATATATTGAGAAAGACAAGGCACTTGAGCGTAGATTCCAACCTGTTATGGTAAATCCACCTTCAGTTGAACAGACAATTGAAATTCTGAAGGGACTGAAAGACACATACGAAGCGTTCCACAAAATAATCATCACAAACGAAGCTATTGAAGCGGCTGCAAACTTGTCAGATAGATACATCACTGACAGAAGTTTGCCAGACAAGGCGATTGACCTTATTGATGAAGCTTGTTCGCGTGCAAAAGTAAACTTTACATTAAAACCACAAAAAGTGAGAGATTTAGAAGAGAAAATCAAGTCGCTTTCTGCCAGCCGAGATGAAGCATCACTTCAAAGAAATTATGAAAAAGCGGCAAAACTTCAGTCAGAAATTATAAATCTTGAAAACGAACTGAACAAACAAAACGACACAATCATAAAAAAGAGTGGCTCAAATCAAATCGGTGCAAACGAAATTGCTGAAGTTGTGTCAAAATGGACAGGAATTCCTGTGACAAAACTCACAGAAGGCGAAAAAGAAAAACTTTTGCACCTTGAAGAAATTTTACACAAGAGAGTTGTGGGACAAAACGACGCCATAAACGCTGTTTCAAAGGCAATTAGGCGTGCGAGAGTTGGACTTCAAGACAACAAACGACCAATTGGCTCTTTCTTGTTTATGGGGCCAACAGGAGTAGGAAAGACCGAACTTTCAAAAGCTATTGCCGAGGCAATGTTTGACAATGAAAACAATATTGTCAGAATTGATATGAGCGAATATATGGAAAGTCACACCGTCTCAAAACTCATCGGTTCTCCACCGGGATATGTAGGTTTTGACGAAGGTGGTCAACTGACCGAAGCAATAAGAAGAAAACCATATAGTGTTGTGCTTTTTGACGAAATAGAAAAGGCACACCCAGAAGTTTTGAATGCCCTTCTTCAAATTTTGGACGACGGCAGATTGACAGATGGAAAAGGTCGCACGGTTTCTTTCAAAAACACTATTGTGATTATGACAAGCAATATTGGTGCGAACGAAATTTCAAAGACAAAACAGCTGGGTTTTGGCACAAATGATGGAGAAAAGCAGAGCGAAAAAGACATCTATATGGATGCACTAAAGAAAAAGTTTAAACCAGAACTCATAAACCGAATTGATGTAATTTGCATCTTTGATTCACTCTCAAAAGAAGACCTTATCAAAATTTCTGATATTTTGCTTGATGGCATAAACAAACGACTTTCATCAAAAGGCCTTTCTATTGAAGTAAGCAAACAGGCGATTGAATTTGTTGTTGCAAAAGGCTCAAATCTCGTTTACGGTGCCCGTCCACTCAAGCGTTTTATTGAGCAAGAAATTGAAGATAGAATTGCCGAGAAGATTTTGCTTGGTCAACTTCCTGACAAGGGCAAAATCAAGGTTGATGTTGACCAAGACAAACTTACATTTGTTGCAATCTAACCAAAATATTTTGTGAATAATTTTAAATTTGATAAAATAAAATTGTTAAGGAGAAAAATATGAAAATTACATTTGTAGAAAAAAATTATAAAATTGCAAAACGCTTCAAGGATGTTATTACCGAAAAACTTGAAAAACTTGACAAATATTTTGGAGAAGATGCTTCTGCACGAGTTGTTTGCTCAAAACAAGGAAAGCTCGAAAAACTTGAGCTAAACATCTCAAACAAAGGCATTTTGTATAGAAGTGAAGTGACAAGTGCAAACAATTATGACAATATTGACACAGCTCTTCCAAAAATTGAGAAACAAATTGTCAGAGACAGAAGAAAGTTTGTTGACAAGAGAAGAAAAGCACTTCCACTCGAATTTTTGGACGAGATGCCAGAAGTTAAATTGCCAGATGTTTTCAAGAAAAAGACATTTGATTTGGAACCAACAACAATTGACGAAGCAAAAGATTCAATTGAAAGACTTGGCCATGCATTTTATATTTTCTTAAATGCAGAAACAGGAAAGGTTAATGTTTTGTATAGAAGAAACGACGAAAAGTTTGGCCTTATTGAAGTAAATTACTAAAATTCGACATATTTAAACAAAAAACAGACACAATAAAACTATGAAGAAAATTTTTATAGTGATATGTTGTGTCTGTTTTTCTTTTATGCTTTTGGGTTGCGAAACTGAGAACTCATTAAAGACAGCACACATCTCAGACAAGACAAATGACTTTTCGACAAAATATGCTGTCCTTTTTTCCCTTGACCAAGATGATAGATTGACAGAAAAATATGTTGACATTCAGCTCAAATCAAACAAACAAGCCCAAAAACTTTCAGTTTTTGAAGAAAACGAAAACGCTTTGACCATAACTTTGTTAGAAAAAGACTTTTGGTACAATATGACATATTTGATTTCAAGGTCAAATGGCACAAAAGAAGTGGGCTATCAAAAATATGAAGATTTTGGCACAAAACATTTTGTTTTCACTACTGAAAATGATGTTGATATTACATTTAGAGTTGTTTGTGGCGACTTAAAGAAAAATGAAGAAACTCAAGAAGAAATATTTGTTCTCAGTGAGCCAATTTCAAAAGAAACTGTTGTTGAAATGAAGAAAGATAAAGCATAATGCGAAAAATAAGAGCAAACTTTTAAAATTGCTTTTATTTTTTTTGCTGATATTGTATCATATAAAAGAGGCGAGGTTTTTATGTTGTCGATAAAAAATTTGAATCTTAAGTTTACAAAAGAATATTATGCTCTTGAAGACATAAATCTTGATGTTGAGGCGGGCGAAAGTGTCGCACTAATTGGCGAACAAAACAGCGGGAAAACAACATTGTTGCGCGTTATTGCAAAACTTGAAGATTTTGATAGCGGCGAGATTTATATAAATAAAATTCCTATCAAAAAGATTGATTTTAAGGCAGACTTGAATGTAGGCTATGTACCATATTGCCCTGTTTTCTTGGAAAACAAGACTGTTTATGAAAACTTTCGCTATATTCTGAGCAAAAAGGGTGTAAAACCAGCCGAAGCCGAAAAGATGATAAACAATGCCATCATTGACTTTTCACTTGAAAAAATAAGAGATGAAAAGGTCAAAAACATTCGCATTGAAGACAAATATATCTTGTCACTTATTAGACTTTCATTTAGACAACTTGATCTTTTGCTTGTGGACAATATTTTTGACGAAATTTCATATGTATATGTTGATGCAATTCTTAGCATGATTAAAAAACTTAAATCAAGTGGCACAACACTAATTGTTGCCTGCACAAGACCAGAAATTGCAGAAAAAGTTTGCAGAAGAAAAGTATTTTTCGAACACGGCAAAATAGTAGAAGAATAAAAACGACCATGTTTGGTCGTTTTTTTATAACTCTTCAAAGAAATCGCTGTTTTGGCCAGTTTTTACCACACTCGTGTGACTACTTTCATTTTTGAGAGTGGAAGATAGTGCTTGCATCAAAAACTCTTCTTTAGACATGTTTTTGTTCAACATGTTTTTTATTAGGCTGTTTCCACTCAAAAAGTTCTGAAGCAAAGGGTTTGAAAGATTTAATGGGGTTTTTGTTCCATTTTCTTTTTGCTCTATCTTTGAAAATTTACCAGTTTCTCTGTCAAAACTCATTTCTTCGGGATAAAACCCCAAATTCTGATTTTTTTCCATATATTTACTTATGCAATAATGGGTGTTTAATTGTCAATTTGAGTCAAAAAACTTCATATATTGTTTTTGAGGTGGTTTGATGAAGTTGAGTGAATTTAAAAACGAAAAAAGAGAAACAAAGCCAGAGTCCACAATTTCTCAAAAGGACATAACTGACCAATATAACGAGCTTAAAGACGCTTCACAGCAAGAACTTTTTGAAAAATTGAGTCAAGAAGTGTTGAGCCAAAAGAAAAATGGCACATTTGACTATAAAGCTCTTGTGTCTGCGATTGAAAAGATGAAAGACTTTTTGCCAGAACAGACATACAAAAACATGTTGCAGGTTTTGGAAAACTTAAAATGAACATTGAAAAAGTTGACAAAAGATTATTGGGCGAGATTTCTGCCCTTTCAAATGACAAAAAATTTGATTGTTTAGTTTATTCAAATGATTTTTATTTGGCAAAAGAGTCTTTTTTAAGACAAAAAATACATATAAAAAATGAATATTTATTCATAAATGCATTTTTGTGCCAAACCAGTCAAAAAGACCTGTCAAAACTCTCTGAAATGAGATGTGTAAAGTTTGTTTCAGCGCTTTCGCATGCAACTTCTTTGATGAACATTTCAAAACAGGTGCTTGGTGTTGACAGATGCAAACTGACAGGCGAAGGCGTGGGGATTGCATTTATTGACACGGGAGTGAAATGCCATGCAGATTTTCTGTTGGGAGAGAACAGGCTTGTCTTTTTTAAAGATTTTATAGACAATCACAAAAATTTTTATGATGACAATGGGCACGGAACTTTTGTGTGTGGTGTTGCGTGCGGAAACGGGTGTTTTTCATCGTTCCGCTATGCGGGAATTGCGCCAAAGTCAAATATATTTGCTCTCAAAGCGCTTGACAAGAACGGCGAAGCGAGTGCAAGCAAGATTTTGGACGCGATGCAATGGATATTTGACAACGCAAAGCAGAGAAGTATTAAGGTTGTTTGCATGAGTTTTGGCAGTGAACCTTTGGGAATCAACGATCCAATTATGATTGGGGCCGAAGCGCTATGGAAGATGGGAGTTGTTGTGGTTGCTGCTGCTGGAAATAGTGGGCCAGAATTTCAAACAATCAAATCGCCAGGCATATCGACAAAGATTATCACAGTTGGCGGCATTGATGACAATCGCATAGACAATTTTCATTTTGACAAAAAGTTTTTCGAAATTGCAGAATTTTCATCTAGGGGGCCATCATTTAGAAGAATCAAACCAGATTTAGTCGCTCCAAGTGTTGACATTGTTTCGTGTGGCTTGAAAAACAACTATACAACCTTAAGCGGAACTTCTGTTGCTACTCCAATGATAGCGGGGCTTTGTGCATTGTTGTTTGAAAAATATAAAGATATCACGCCAGATGAAATAAAAAACATTTTGTTGAAAAATTGCAAACCACTTGGATTTGATAAAAATTTAGAAGGTTTTGGACTTGTAGATTTTTCTAAATTTATAGAATAAAAAATGCTAATTAAATATTAAAAAAATATTTAAAAATCATGTAAAAATATTTTGGTTTTTATAATTAAAATATTTTAAATTAAAAAATCGACAAATATCGATTTTTTATTTTTATTTTCCCAATAATTTATTTTTTATAATTTTTAAAATAATATTTTTCGCTTGATTTTTAGCGGTTTTCTGCATTTTTTCAATTATTTTTTGTTTATTCTGAAAAATATAATTTATTTTTTTGTTTAAGATATCAAAATTAAAGTTTTCTTCTTCAATTATTTGTGCATATCCTTTTTTTTCAAACAGTTTTGCATTTTCAATTTGGTCACCCCTCGAACATTTTTTTGACAATGGTATCAAAAGCATTGGTTTTGACAAAGTCAAGAGTTCGTTTATCACACCACTACCAGCACGAGAAATGACAATGTCAGCAGTTTGATACAAATTTTCAATTTTATCAGCATAGGCAAAAGGCTTGTAGTTTTTGTGTTTTATGTTTTTAAAATTGCTTTTTCCGCAAATGTGTAAAATATTAAATTTCTCTGTCAGCTTATCAATGTTTTCAAATACAGCGTCATTCAAAAATTTTGCACCAAGGCTTCCACCCAAAACCAAAATTGTTGGGAGATTGTTTTGAAAATAATTTTGTTTTTGACCATTAAAAATTTGATTTCTAATAGGTTGACCAGAAAATACGCATTTTCTGTGCTTGGCTGTTTCTTCAAAAGATGTACACATTGTATCACAATAGTGCAAAATTATTTTGTTTGCGAGCCCCATAGAAAGGTCGCTTTCATGGCTTATTATTGGGATTTTTAGACTTTTGGCAGCAATTACAACCGGCACAGCGACAAATCCGCCTTTAGAAAAAATTATGTCAGGCTTTATATCCCTTAAAACCATCTTTGCTTCTTTTTTTGCCTTCAAAAGTTTAAATGGGATCAACAAATTTTTCAATGTGAGCTTTCTTTCAAGCTTAACTCCAGAAATTTGGTGGTATTTTATATATGGAAATTTGGCCACAATGTCCTTTTCAATTCCTTTTCCACCTATATAGTGCAATTCATATTCGCCAAGTTCTTCTGCTATTGCAAGAGCGGGATAAACATGTCCTGCCGTTCCGCCACCAGTCAACACAATTCTTTTCTTTTCCATATCTTATATTATGAGAAAACAAAAAAAGAATATGTTTGTCTTGTCACACATTCTTTTTTTTGAATATTTATGCAAAAATTGTTATATTTATAAATCTTTAAATTCTTTTCATTTCATTATCAATTTTTTCTGCTTTTTTGTTGCATCTTTTACTTGCGATACCAATCCCAAGCGCTGTTGCTCCACTTGCGATTGTAAGAATGCTTGAGGCAGTTCCTGCGACATTAAGTTTGTTATAGTCTCGTTTTTCCTTGCTTTCACCTTCAAGCATTGTGTCAATCATAAAATTTGGTCCATACACTAAATCAACAGCAGTTTTATATTGTTCAGATGTTATTTTTCCGTCCTCAAAATCTTTTTTGATTTGTGAAACCTTTATATCTTGTGCAGTTTTAAAATCATCGGTTTTAGAAAATTCATATGCTTTGTATAACATGCTTCCAATAAAGACAAAAGTTGAAATTGCCAAAGCGAAGCATCCCATAAAAAAACCTGTTGCGAGATTATAAAGTTTGTCTTTCTTTTTAAGGAGCAAAAACTTTCTTGTAAGCAATTGACCTATTTTTTTATTGCGTTTTTCTTCTTCTGGTGTTGGTATTGAATGAAGTTCATATCTTCCATTTGGAAAACTATTGAATTTTATGGTGTATTCTGTTGGCTCGGTTTTGATTTTTTTCTCTTCAATTTTTGATTTTTTCATAACCTTCTCCTTTTGTTTACAGCTCTTTAGGTTTTTCAAAGTATATTTTTGCATCGCGTTTTATTTGTTCTTGAATGTTTTCTGGCACATCAAATGTCTTAAAATTTACAAAATGTTTAGTCTTTGTCAAAGTAGAAATAGTTTTGTGTTCAACAGTGGTATATTTGTCCAATATGTCAAGAAGGTCGAACAATTTTCTTTTCGACTCTCTCTTTCTTGGACTCTTTGATGGAAGAATTTGAATGTCACACAAATATTTGGCAAAAAGCCTTTCAATGGCTTTTGCAGTAGAATAATATGGCTGAATATTTGAAGTGTTTAAACATGCCTTTTTATAAGTTTGAATTTTTTGCTTTTCGTTCATCTTGTTTTTCCTTTCGTCAATCATGGTTTCATCTTGATTTTATCATTCGAAAGACTACTTGTCAATATGCTTTTGAAAAATAAAGTTGTTTTCAGCGAGAAAAATGTTTTTATTATTTAAAATTCTTGAAAAAATGTATTTTTGTTTTTTTAATTTTTTGTTTTGTGTTAAACTAATTTAGAAATTTTAAAACAAGGCAGGCTTTATGACAGAAAAAAAATATGAATCAAAAGATATTGTTGTGCTTGATGGGCTTGATGCGGTTAGACTTAGACCCGGCATGTATATTGGTACAACAAGCAATCGTGGTTATCACCACATTTTGTGGGAGATTGTTGACAATGCTATTGATGAAATTTCAAATGGCTTTGGTGACACAATAAAGATTTTTCTTCACAAAGACGGGAGCGCAACCGTTGAAGACAATGGTCGAGGCATCCCTGTTGATATGCATCCAACACTCAAAAAAAGTGGTGTTGAAGTAGTTTATACAACACTCCACGCTGGTGGAAAGTTCAACAACGAAAATTACAAGTTTTCTGGTGGTCTTCATGGCGTTGGCGCGTCGGTGACAAATGCACTTTCTCGTTGGTGCAAAGTGACGGTAAACAAAGGCGGAAAGAAATATTTTGTTGAATTCAACTCTTTTGAAGACAAAAATGGAAAGATTCACAGCGGTGTCGCTGTTGCACCACTCAAAGAAATCGGCACAAGCAAGACGACAGGCACAATTGTGAGTTTCTTGCCAGATGAACGAGTTTTTGGAAAACAAGAATTTTCTTTTGAAGTCATAAGTCGAAGGGCAAGAGAACTTGCATTTTTAAACAATGGCCTTAAAATTATTGTCAACGATGAGCGAACAAATGAAAATGCAACATTTCATTATGAAGGTGGTGTTGTTGACTTTGTTTCTTATCTTGTTGAAGGCAAGACTGAGCTTTTCAAAAAGCCATTGTTTATTTCTGCACAATCAAAGATCGTTGATATGCAGGTTGCCTTTATTTCGACAGACAGCTACACAGAAAACACTTTTTCATATGTAAACAACATTCCAACGACCGAAGGCGGAATGCATGAAATAGGTTTCAAAAGTGCGTTTACAAAAGTTTTCAACGACTATGCTCGTGCAAACAACATGCTCAAAGAAAAAGAACCAAATCTGTTGGGCGAAGATTTCAGAGAAGGTCTTGTCACAGTTTTAAACATCAAAATGAACAATGTTCAGTTTGAAGGTCAGACCAAAACAAAACTCGGAAACCCAGAAGCTCGAACAGAAGTTGAAGCACTTGCAACGGCAGAACTGACAAAACTTTTGGACGATAAGAAAAATGCTACATATGCAGAAATCATAATAAACAAAGCAAAACAGGCAGCAAAAGTTAGACTTGCTGCTAAAAAGGCAAAAGAACTTACTCGTGCAAAAAACAATGCAGAAAACTTCAACCTTGTTGGAAAGCTTGCATCTTCTACTTCAAGAGACAAACTTAGAAGCGAACTTTTTATTGTCGAAGGAGACTCGGCTGGTGGTTCTGCAAAACAAGGGCGTGATAGAAAGTATCAAGCAATTTTGCCACTTAGAGGAAAACCACTCAACGCTGAAAAGAAAAGAATTGACCAAGTTTTAGCAAACGAAGAAATTCGTACAATTATTTCTGCACTAGACACTGGTTTTGGTGAAGATTTTGACATTTCTTCTCTTAGATACAACAAAATCATTATTCTGTCGGATGCCGATGTCGATGGTTTTCACATTAGGGCAATTTTGTGCACATTCTTCTACCGTTATATGAAAGAGCTTATCACAGATGGGCATGTTTTTGTTGGACTTCCACCACTTTATAAGGTTTATAAGAAAGATTATGAAAAATATGTTTATTCTGATGCCGAACTTGCTGATGCTGTTGCAAGCGCAGGCAAGGGTTATATGATTCAAAGATACAAAGGTCTCGGCGAGATGAATCCTGAGCAACTTTGGGAAACAACAATGGACCCAGAAACCAGAACACTTGTTCAAGTGACAATTGATGATGCTGCGGAAGCGGAAAAGATGATTACAACTTGGATGGGTGATGATATTGATGCAAGAAAAAAATATATAAACGAACACGCAAACTTTGATAGAGTTGACACATTTATGAGAGATTATAGAAAAGTTGAAAACAAAGATTAAAAAGTTGAGGACAAAAAGTGAGCAACAAGAAAAATCAAGATGAATTCAAACCAAATTTTATAGAGCCAATCGAAGGACAAATGTCCTATGATGAGCTTCTTTCACAGAAAAAAGAAATCATCAAAACAGAAGGTCAGATTGATTTTTGGTCTATGAGTTCAAACGAGGTTAAGGAAGAAGAAAAATCACAAAACACGCCAAGAAGGACAGAAATAAAAGAAAAACCTGAAGAAGACATTGAAGAAATCTTAGATGAGACCGCACCAGAGACAGAAAATTCAGAAGGTGGTGAAGGTGGAAATTCTGGTGGTGGAAATGGTGGCTCTTCAAGTGGCATTTTGTTTAAACCGCTTGAAGAAGTTATGCATGAATCTATGATTCCATATACCGAAAGTGTAGTTATGGATAGAGCACTTCCAAGAGTTGAAGATGGTATGAAACCAGTTCAACGAAGAATTTTGTATTCTATGCTCGAACTTGGTCTTACGCCTGACAAACCATATAGAAAATCAGCCCGTATCGTTGGAGACTGTATGGGCAAATATCACCCACATGGCGACTCTTCTGTTTATGATGCGATGGTGAGAATGTCTCAAGATTTTGTTTTGAGAGCACCGCTTATTGATGGTCATGGAAACTTTGGATCAATTGATGGCGACTCCGCAGCGGCAATGCGTTACACCGAAGCAAGAATGACGCCGCTTGCCATGGAACTTTTGCGTGACCTTGAAAAAGAAACGGTTGGTTGGGGGCTCAACTTTGATGACACACTCAAAGAGCCAAATGTCTTGCCTGGCAGATTTCCAAACCTTTTGGTAAATGGCACATCGGGCATCGCGGTTGGTGTTGCAACAAACATTCCGCCACACAATTTGGGCGAAGTTATCGATGGTGTTGTTGCTTATATTGACAATCCAAAGATTACACTTGATGAGATGATGAATATCATCAAGGGTCCAGACTTTCCTACAGGTGGCGAGCTGTTTTATGGTGATGGCTTAAAAGCTGCATACGAAACAGGAAAGGGAAAAATTACAGTCAGGGCAAAGGTTGCTGTTGAGCAGTCTGGTGACAAACAAAATCTTGTGATTACCGAACTTCCATATCAAGTCAATAAAGCGCTCTTGTTGCAAAAAATTGCTGAGCTTAAAGAGAAAAACAAGGACAAACTTTCAGTAATCAGTGAAATAAGGGATGAAAGTGACAGAAACGGAATGCGTGCGGTCATTAGGCTCAAAAAAGAAGCAAAGGCAGAAAAAATTTTGGCATTTTTGTTCCAGTCGACCAATATGCAAATTTCATACGGCATAAATATGGTTGCCATTGCCGGTGGAAAACCTAGACAACTTGGGCTTTTGGACATTATTTCATATTACACTGCTTTCCAAAGAGATGTTATTGTCAGAAGGACAAAATTTGATTTGGATGTTGCAAAAGACAGGGCACATATTGTCGAAGGCCTGTTAGTTGCAATCAAAAACATTGACGAAGTAATCAAAATCATTAAATCTTCTGCAAATGTTACAGAAGCGAAACAGAAATTGAAAGACAAATTCAATCTCTCTGACAAACAAGCTCAGGCCATTATGGATATGAGACTTGCTCGACTTGTAAACTTGGAAGTGACAAAACTTCAAACCGAACTCGCTGAGCTTAAAGCAAAAATCAAAGAACTTGAAGCAATCTTGGCTTCAAAGAAACTTCAACTCGATGTTGTAAAGAAAGAAATTTTGGAAATCAAGAGAAAACATAATACCCCACGCCGCTCACACGAGATTCAAAGTGAAGCAATCAAACTTGCAAAACTTGAAGATATGGAAGACAGCAATGATTATTTCATTACAATTTCGGCGGGCAGAACTGTTAAGCGTGTCAGCGAAAAGAACTATTCAAAATCACAAAAAATGCTAAACGACTCATCAACGCTCTTTGATATTCATACTCAAATGCTTTCTGTTAGGGCTACTGATACAGTGTTGATTTTCACAGACAAAGGAAACTGCGTAAAAATAACTGCCGACAAGATACCAGAAGGCAAGTGGAGAGAAAAAGGTATCACACTCAAATCTATTGATCGCTCAATAGACATTATGGAAACGCCAGTTGCTCTTATGAAGGCCGAAGAAGATGGTGAAGTGGCATTCTTTACACAAAATGGAAATATCAAGCGTTCACTCATGAAAGAAATTGTTGTTGCAAAGACTTATTATCAGGCTATAAAACTTTCAGATGATGACAAGCTTATTTCTGTTGAGAAAGAGCTTAAAGGCAAGGCATTCATTTTCTTCACAAAATTAGGAAATGTTTCAAGTTTTGAGAAGGGCGAAGTGCCAATTCAAGGCAGAATTGCAGGTGGCGTAAAAGCCATAAATCTCGACGACAAAGATCAGGTTGTCTTTGCTGGTCAAACGACAAGCGATGATTATTTGATTGTCACAAACAATGGTTTCATAAAACGACTTTCTGCCCTTCAAATTCCAATTGGATCAAGAGCCAGAAAGGGTGTCAAATACATAAACTTCGACAAGGGCGGAAAGGCCGTTGTGTACGTCGGCACAAAAGACAAGTGCGTGGTTGACCAGGGCTTGAAGTTCAGTGTTTTAGAAAAACCAAAAATCAAAGTTTCGAGCGATAGACTTTCGACGGGAAGCGAAGACATCAAAAAGAAATTTTTGAGTGTTTATTCACTTATCGATTAGAGTTAAAATAAAAACAGCAAAAAATTGCTGTTTTTTATTTTCAAAAAATATTATTTGCTCGATTTTTAGCACAAAAAACATATTTTAAAATAATTTTTAAAATAACCAAAAAAAATGTCAAAATATTTTGAGAATTGTATATTTTTGTATATAATATTCTTATGAAGAAGATCGTAAGCATTATGGCATCGATTTTCATGGCTCTCGCACTTGTCGGTGGGGGTGTCTTTTTATTGCACGACATAGAAAAAACAAGCATTGTGCAAGAAGAGACATCAAGAGCGGAAGGCGTGCTTGATGGAGATTGGGAGGATGCTGATAATATTGATTATGCTCATATCGTGTCAGAATTAAATCCAAAAATTTCCGGAAATACACTTTATATTGACACTGCGCGAGAATTTGCACTCTTTGCTCATGGTATAAGTTATAATGTTTCTTATACTACATCTAAACGGTACTGTCAACTTGATGTTGTTTTGCGTGAAAACATTAATCTTTCTGAGCATTGGTGGAACACTGCAGGTTCGTATTTGTCAGATAAAGAAGATTGGAATTATCAAAATTTTAATTACGAAGGCACATTTGATGGAATGAATCATACGATTGAAGACATGAATATTGAATATTTCAAGCATGATGAGCACAATTCATCCATATACATAGGTCTTTTTGGATATGTAACTGGTACAATCAAGAATTTGAATGTCACGGGAGCTATTTATATTTACAATGCTAAACATACGACAGATTTACACAACACTTATAATATCGGTGGTATTGTAGGTCAAATTGGCTATGGCTCAAATGCTTCAATACAAAATTGCACAAGTTCTGTTTGCATCCATTATAGAAGACAAGGACAGAGTATGGCTTACTACGATCTTGCCGACCACGTCAATATTGGTGGAGTTGCGGGCTACTCTTACGCGGCCAATACCACCATTTCAAATTGTATTTATGATGGACAAATTGATTTTAATTATGATAAAGGATACTATAATGATTGGAACGAAGACAATCCTCCTAAATGGCGATTTAGACTTGGTGGAATAGTGGGCTATGGTCAATATTCAACATTTAGAGAATGCATATTTACTGGTAACATATACGTAAAAAAACCACAATATATTGATCAATTATATGTTGGAGGTATTGTTGCATTATACAAAAATTCTTTTGGTGATACAGACGCGATTTGTGATTGTATTTCGAATGGCGATATTTCTCTAGCTGAAAGTATTGCAGAAGATTTAGATATTTACAATGAGGACATTGGAAGTTATTGTGCCGGTGCAATAGGTGGTATAGTTGGTTGTGCATACAATGATTCGGCGATATTTTATATTAAACGCTGTCATAATTATTCTAATATAAATCAAAATCTCGAAGCTTTCCCTTGTTTTCATGTGGGGGGAATTTTGGGATATGGTGACGTTAAAGCCCATATTGAAAATTGCTCAAATTTTGGCAAGATTTACAATAGATGGCATTACTGGTATGGAATGTGGCAACTGGATGGTTTTAGCTGGCACCACCCTGTTCCATCCGACCCGTCTAAGGCGACAGGTACAGGTGGTATTGTCGGGACGACAACCGGATCAGATGTTGAAATTAAATATTGTATAAATTATGGAGATGTTGATGGAGAAGCAATAGGTTATGCAGGTGGCATCATTGGGCATCAACGTGGTGGATGGAACATTGTGGTTTACTATTGTATGAACTATGGAACAATTTCTAGTAAAAAGAAAGAAACCACAGGAACACTCTTTGGGTATTTCACCGATGATTATGGCTACAAATCACATTGCCTATCTTTCACAGGCAAGAAAAGCGAAATTTGTGGTTCTAAGGTTAATGAAGAAACTAAAACTTGGTTAATTAATCAAAATTGTGGCATCATGAATAGTCCTTCAAGAGATGATGTTATTAACAAGAAAAATAGTGATGGCGCAAGTAGTTTTTGGGGCACAAGTCCAATTTTAACATATCACCCAAATTATGACAACTTAGATTTGCTTAATGATAAGTTTTATATTTCGCCTGTAGCCAACAAATCTCTTGTTTGGCACCATACGGAAGCTGGAGTAATGGTAAACGCTATCATTCCATTATCTTTGATTTCTAAAACAGTTGTTAAATATTATTGTGATGATGATATATTATTCAAACAAGACGATAAATATGTTGGTGTTTCACAAAGATATTTAAGTTCTTATGTTGACAATGACGAATGGTATGTCACAGAAGCAGATGGTGACAACTACAAATATTATGACCAGCTTCTTACTCTGCGTGGCATTGGTGTTTCAAACATTGAAATTTTTGAGTTGAATGGTTATAAAATGTATAGTTATAGCAACGGAATAACTGGAATTGAATCTGTTTGGCTTAATGGCGTTGATGACACAACGATAACCGCATCAGTTTCAAAGATTGATAGCTGTGCCTATAGACCTGGTACAATAACAATAAAAATAAAACCGAGAAGACAGGAAATAATTATAGAAGAATATGATCAAAACGGGGAAAAACAAAACAAAATAGGTAAAATTACAGTTAATGATTCGTACATAAACACAATGTATACTCATACTTATTACATTGAAAAGTATAAGTACGAAGGTGAATCTAACAAAAAAATAAAGGTTAATGTTGTTAGTCCAGATAATGGTTATTTAGTAAAAACGATAGTGCTTTCTGATGGGACTATAGCACGGAATACGGAAGTGTCAGATACCCTTGAAATAACAAGCAAATCATTTAATTACTGTGAAATAACAAAAATTGAAATAAATTATGCGGCAGCATCAAAGAAAATCAATTTTTATTACAAATTGCCGAGTGAAAGTGAGTTTACACTTGGAAGAGACTGTATTGCTGGTGGGGTTAATGACGATGAAAAGTTAACAACAGCATGTCTTTATGACGAAATTTATGTTGCGTCTGGTGTAAGCACACTTGTTTTTAGTGGTGCCCAATTTAAATTCACTGACACTATTTATATGTACACAAACGCTGGATATTATATAAAAAGCATTTGGGCAAACTTTAAACCTTTAAATAAACAAATTGAGACGGAAGGGTTGCATACAATAAATGGATTAAGGGAAGAAACAGAAGATAGAAGCATGGTCACTTGGCAAGAAAACGCATCGCAACTTTGTGGATTGTCACTTCAAACATTTCTGTTTGAGCAGTTTTTAAATGAAGATTTAAATGATGGTGGTTGGTGTATTTCAAATATTTACATTGAATATGGCTATTCAAACTTTGACACGACAACGGTTTATAGAGATGTTGATTCAACGAAGGTTTATATAAATGGGGTTTTATGTCCAACAAGCGAAAACAACATGGTATGTATGGCAGATGAAATGAATGTTAAAGTTGATTTGGGGTATTATTGTGAGATATATGTTGGTAAAACTACCGGGCGGTGTTCTGAATTGTATGAAAGATATGTTTCAGGGTACAACGGAACCAGAGTTAATATAAAATATGACGATTGCAATCCTTTTGGCATGATTGCTGGGGATTTTGGAGAAATTGCAAGTCTTTCTAAACACACAACGAAGGCGGCATCTAATTCTACAATTGTTTCCTTCAATACCCTTAGTGAATTGTTTGCCACATTTATGGGTAATTTTGAAATACCTACAAACGGTACGGAATACACCCCAACCATCAGTGGCAATACTCTTAACGCTTACACCCAATTTTATAATAAGGCTATAGAGCTTTATAACAGTTCTCTTGTTTCGTTTACCAAGAACGTAGGCAACGATCTCACCAGAAGTGCGGTGATAGGCGTAAATCATCCATACACGATGGCTTTTGGAACCGACGTAAGTCCAGAACTCATCAACTTCCAAACAGTCATAGCAAACTTGTTTGGGTTTAGTTCTAAGACGGGATTTATGAACTACGCTCAAAACCTTGCAAATACTTATGCCGAGTATAGAACTAGTATCGCGAATTCCACAACCACGAACGAGGCACTTGATAATGGATGTTTCTACACCACAAATGGTTCCTTTGTATTTCCTATCGCAGTCAAGAATGAATTGCCTTCCACAGTTCTTGCATATGTAATTTTGGATACCAGTGGGCTTGTGTCCGTTTGGGTAAATGATATTACTGCTGCACTTAGGGCAACAAATTTCAACGCTTCTTACCATACGGATAGTATAATAAATAATGATCTCTATTGCAAAAACATACTTTTCATAACAGGACCGTGTTTTGTATTGGGGTGTTCAACAGAAGCATCACCACATTCAACATCATTAAACCTTGATGAAAACAATAATGCTCAAATTTCAATAAAACTTTCAGATTTTGTCGGACAAAGAGTTTATGAATACAGTAAAGAAAATAGGATTATTGGAGATAACACATATATGCTTAATCCAATAGATGAAAGTACAGGTGATCCGCTTCTATCTCTTTACATAAAAATGCAACCTACTGACGCGGAAGTCACGCTAAAGATTGCAGAGCAGAATATGTCAAAAAGAAATTCTTTGATGGCAGCAAATCTTGACCACTATGCTTTAGTTGCCAATTCAATCACCGAGGCGGGTCTTAGCCTAGATGTGTATAACAATAAAATAGGAGGAGTGACATATTTAAGTGACGGAACAAACTTATTTTTGTCAACAAATCCAACTTCAGCAAATGTTATGTTTTCAGCCATTACGATGCCTGGATTTGTGTTTAGAGGGCTAGATTATATTTTTGGTGACCAGGAAACCACGGAACTTTCACAAGAAATTGAAGAGATTGACAATAGAATTGACACATTAGTTCCAGTCACTAGAGTGCTTGCTGGAGCCATATACAAAAAGTTTGGAAATGGCGAAATATATTATAATCAATTACAAGATCTGACAGTGACTGTCTATGCCTATTATGATATAGCCCAATACCAAATTCAAATTACAAAGCAAATTAATGGATTAAATGTTGTACTAGAGGGTCAGCCCGATCCCGAACATTATTTTGATCAGGTGTCAATAGATTCTTCAGATTATGCTTCTGACAACCTTGAGTTTCTTGGTATTTACTTAAAAGATGGTGAAACCGAGAAGCTCTTAAGCTTGGATATAAATTACAAACTTACTAATTATAATCCAAATTATATTATTGCCGGAGCAGGATTAGAGTTTTATGAGCGGCTTAATTCTTTGGGAAAAGAAGTAGACGAAGATTCAAAAGCCACACTTGAAGATTATGAGAGAATACGAATAGTAGAAAAACATCCCAAATATATATTGATTTACTGTGGTGAGAATCTGTGTTATGTAAAAAAGATACCTCAATCTAATATATGTCTTCTCGTCAAATTCGCCACAAAGCCAACATCATCTTCTACTCCGCCACAATCAAATCAAGTTATTGAAGTTTCAAGTATTGACCACCTTATCTGGCTTTCAAATCAAGTAAACTCTGGAAATTTATTTGAAAACCACATTATCAAACAGACAGCAAACATTGATTTTAACGGCAAATTCATTTCTCCAATTGGCACAGAAAATCATCCATTCAAAGGTACATATGACGGACAAGGATATGTCATCAAAAACCTTAAGCTGATATATGGCGACACTGAGATTGGCACAAATGTCGGTCTTTTTGGGTACACGGATGGCGCGACAATCAAAAACCTTACACTTGATAATTGCAGTGTTAGTTGTGTTTGTGAAGTTTCAAGTGCCAAAGATCTTGTCTGGCTTTCAACACAAGTCGACATTGGCAATACTTTTGAAAATTGTATTTTTAAACAAATAGCAAACATTGATTTTAACGGCAAATTCATTTCTCCAATTGGCACAGAAGATCGTCCATTCAAAGGCACATATGACGGACAGGGATATGTTATCAAAAATCTTAGTTTGATAAATGACGATACTGCGATTGGCACAAATGTCGGTCTTTTTGGGTACACGGATGGCGCGACAATCAAAAACCTTACACTTGTTGATGGAAGTGTGACTGGTTTTGATAATGTCGGTGCGGTTGTTGGCTATGCAAAAGACACAACCCTTGAAAATGTGATAAATCAGAGTTGTGAAGTGAAGGCAATTACATACGCTTACTATGATATATATGGAGATGAAATAATAAATGGAAATACTAGCGGTACGCTTGTAGATGAATATGGATTTGGAACATATAGCTATATAAAATATAAATCTGATCGTGCATATGGTGGCATTGTAGGTCGAAGTGAAAATTCAACTTTCTTTGCTTGCGGAGCAAGAGCAGAAATTAAAAAAATGCTTAAAAAATATAATACCACCACAGCCCAAAATTATTCAACTGCCAAAGGCAAACTCGCATACGCAAGAGGAATAATTGGTTCAGCAGAAAGCAATACAACCCTAAATCAATGCTACTATTTTGGTGATTTAAGTATACTAAATGAGAATTATTTAACAAATCAAGAATCATTGCAGAATTGTATCTACAGAAATGGCAGTTCAGAAACGCCTTACAATGCCGACACTTCAAATGTAAATATTTGGTTTGAGATTGACGGCAAACACGAACTCAAAATTTTCTACTGGTCATAAAAAAGCACAGCGAAAGCTGTGTTTTTTTGTTCTAAAAAGCTTTGTCATTAAATAAATTGATTTTGAAAGATACTTCAAAATCATTTTTTTTCGACAAAATAAAACATTTGTTGCCAAAATTATTTTTTGATGAAACTGCTCAAAAATTTTAAAATAAAAGCGAGGTTTGTATGCATTTCTATGTATTAAAATCTAAAACATTGAAAATCATTATTTGTATGGCTCTTGTTGTTGTGCTTCTTTCGCTTTCGATAAACGGCACAACTTCAGCCGAAGTATTTTTCGGACATTCGACTCGAAAGGTGCCAATTTACTGCGTTGACACACAAGAAAAACAAGTCGCCATAACTTTTGATGCCGCTTGGGGTGCGGACAAAACTCAAGAAATTATCGCCACTTGCAAAGAATTTGGCGCGGGAGCAACCTTCTTTTTGGTTGGTTTTTGGGTGGATGATTACACCGAAATGACCAAAAAGATTGACGAAAATGGTTTTGAAATCGGAACGCATTCAAACACTCATCCAGACATGGTTAAACTTTCAAAGGAGACAATGAAAAGCGAACTTCAAACTTCAATTTCAAAGATTGAAAATATCACAGAAAAAAAAGTATCGCTGTTTCGTGCACCATTTGGATCTTACAACAACGATTTGTTAAACACGGCTGAAAGTCTAAATCTCAAAACAATTCAGTGGGATGTTGATACGCTCGATTGGAAGGGACTTTCAGGCTCACAAATCAGCCAAAGGGTTATGTCACGAGTGAAAAACGGTTCAATCATTTTGATGCACAACAATTCTGACCATGTGATTGAAGCTCTCAAACTTATCATTCCAAGGCTTCAGGTGGCGGGATACAAAATCACAAGTGTTGGAGATTTGGTTTTTCAGGAGAATTACACAATAGATAGAAACGGAGTGCAACACAAAAACTAGGAGGAAAAAATGAATATAATTAGCGAGGAAACAACAAATTTTGCAAAACTCTCAGGGAAAATAATCAATGAATTTGAAAAATCACATCAGGTCGAAGGTGAAAACTTCTTTGAATTTAAATTGCAAGTTGACAGACTTTCAAAAATAAAAGACATTATTCCTGTCACAATTTCCGAACGAACTTTAATGTCAAAAAAATTTGCTGTTGGAGATTTTGTGAAAGTTGTTGGAGAGTATAGAAGCTACAACAAACTTCTAGGCGACAAAAGCAAACTTATTTTGCACTTCTTTGCAAAAGAAATTGAAGCGTCAAAAAACCAAGAATGTGAAAACGAAGTCAGACTTTTGGGTTTTATTTGCAAAGAACCAATCTATAGAAAGACACCCTTCGATAGAGAAATCTGTGATGTTCTCTTGGCAGTAAATCGCACAAACTATCACAAGTCTGATTATATTCCGTGCATTTTGTGGGGCAGAAATGCACGCTTTGTGGCAAACCAAACCATTGGTTGCAAAGTTGAAGTTGTTGGTCGAATTCAATCTCGCGAATACTCAAAAACTCTTCAAAACGGAGAAGTTGAAACAAAAACTGCCTACGAAGTTTCGTGCCAAAGAATTTCACTTTTTTCAAATATTACAAATCTTTCGGATCAAAAATTGGGTGAGAGCGAAATAATTTAAAAAAAAATAAAAAAACAATTTTAAAATAAAAAGAAGATTTTCTTAAAAAATAAAAAAAATATTTAAAAATTCGATATTTCGGTATTTTTAAATATTTTTATTTTATTTTTAATATTTATTTTCAAAAATTATTTTATTATTAAAAAAGTGGCTCATCATATGTTTTTGGAATATCTATTCCCATAAGTTTCAAAATTGTTGGAGCAATACTTGATATTGATTTATGCTTTTTAAGTTTTGCTTTTTTGTTCTTTTCACTGACAAGAATCATAGGCACAGGGTTGCAAGTATGACTTGTGATTTTGTTTCCTTTTTTATCCATCATCTCTTCTGCATTTCCATGGTCGGCAGTGATGATACATTCTCCACCAGCCATAAGTGTTGCAAGGGCGACGGCATATGCTTGTTTGTCCACACACTCAACAGCAGCTTTTGCACTATTGAAATTTCCAGTGTGACCAATCATATCTGTGTTTGAATAATTCACAAGCAGAAAATCAAATTTGTTTGAAGCGATTGCATCCAAAAGTTCTTGTGTTATTTCAATAGCTCGCATTTTTGGATAAGGAGCAAAATCGGTTGTGTTTATGCTGTCGATCAGTTTTCTTTCCTCACCTTTATAAGGTTTTTCAATTCCACCATTAAAGAAAAATGTCACATGAGCATATTTTGTTGTTTCAGAGATGTGAAATTGCTTTTTGCCATTTTGAGACAAAACACATGCAAGGTTGTCTTTTATAGGCTTTGGGGGATAAAGGGTGTTTACATTTTTGAGTTTGTCTGAATATTCAGCCATCGCGGTAAACAAAAAGTTTTCAAGCGCTTTTGTTTTAAATTCTCTAAAATCTTTGTCACAGAAGACAGAAGTCAATTCTCTTGCTCTGTCTGCGCGGTAGTTAAAGAAAATTACACTATCATTATTTGAAAATGGTTTAAACCCTTCTATGACTTTAGGCTCAACAAATTCATCTGTGACACCTTCGTCATAACTATGTTTTATAGCTTCACTTGCCGAAGAAAATTTTTCACCCTTTCCTTCCACATAAAGATTATACGCCTTTTCAATTCGGTCAAAGCGCTTTTCTCTATCCATCGCATAAGCACGACCAACAAGAGAAGCAATTTTTACATTTGTCCCTTTGATTTTCTCTTCAGTTATTTTGATGTAATTTTGACCAGATGTTGGGCTTGAATCTCGGCCATCCATAATCGCGTGAATAAAGATGTTTTTAATTTTATATTTCTTAGCAGCATCCAAAATTGCAAACATATGATTTAGGTCCGAATGCACACCCTTGTCAGACAAAAGCCCCACAATGTGCAAATTGCCTTTTTCAGCGTGTTTCAAAGCCTTCTTTAAAGCAGTATTCTCAAAAAACTTCTTGTTTTCAATTTCTGAGTTTATCAAAACCAAATCTTGCAGATTTTTTCTACCAGTCCCAAGTGTAAGATGCCCAACTTCGCTGTTTCCCATAACTCCTTTTGGCAATCCGACAGCCTCTTGCGAAGCGTCCAAAAGGGTGTGGGGATACTTTTTCTTAAGTTTGTCAAGATATGGCGTTCCTTGACTCTTTATAGCGTTTCCAAAAGTTTCTTTTTTTTCTCCAAATCCGTCTAAAACAACAAGAGTAATCATATTTCTACCTCTAAACACATAATAACTTTTTGAGAAGAAAAAAGTCAAATCATTTTATTTCTTTCTCAAATCTTCGTCAAAAATTGATTCGTTGCTATTTGGGATATAAAAATCATTATTTGTTTTTTGTAAAATGCCTTCTTCTTTTGATGGAATAGGGGGTGTGGCTTGACCAACTTGTTTCTTTTTTCTTTCAAAAACCTTAACAGAACCCTTGTTCACGATGATTCTTATCACAAAATAAAAAGCCCCTAAGCCAAACAAAATATAAAATATGCGTGAGAATATGCTTGCTTGAAAACCGAAAAAGCCGGCAATAAAATCATATTGCAAAAAACCTATAGAGAGCCAGTTTAGACAGCCGGCAAACATCAAAATAAACGAAAAAAATGTTATCATACAGACATATTGTTTGCAAAAATGAAGAAAAAAACGAATAAATTGAGAAAATTTTGAATAACATATCTAATAAGTTTGCAAAATCAATTGACAAATTTTTTTCATTCGTATATAATGATTGCGTTTTGAATAGAAAAGTTATTGGGGAAGGACCTTTCGGGTCATTTTTTTAATTGCTTACTGACATGTAAAAGGAGAAAGACATGGAAAAACACTATCTTACACCAGAAGGAAAGAAACAACTTGAAGAAAAGTTAAACTTTTACAAAACCGTAAAAAGACCTGAAGTTGTAAAGCGCATTGGCATCGCCAGAGAATTTGGTGATTTGTCAGAAAATTCTGAATATGATGCTGCAAAAGACGAACAAGCTCAAATCGAAGCCGAGATCACAGAGATGGAAAGCATTTTGTTAAACGCAGAAGTTATCGACAAGAAAAAATTGAATGCCGATGTTGTTTCTGTTGGCTGCAAAGTAAAGCTCTATGATGAAGATTTTGATGAAGAAGTTGAATATCGCATCACTGGCAGCAGCGAAAGCGACCCAAGAAACGGCATAATCTCAAATGTCTCTCCAGTTGGCGCAGCCCTTATTGGTCACAAGGTAGGGGACTCAATTTCTGTAAAAACTCCAGGCGGAGAAACATCATACAAGATTGTCGCAATTTCTTTGTAAACAACTATTAAAATTCTTTACAAAAATTTCTTCGTTTGTTATAATTAAACAGACTAAAGGATTTTGTTATGTTTTTAAATTCAATTAGGCTTTTTGGTTCAAATTGGTCAAAAGCGCTCAAATTTTTCTTGTTTTATGTTGTAGTTTGGGCGATTTCTGTGGCGCTTTTTTTGCCGGTATTTTTCCAATTTAAACCAATCATTGTTCCATTTTTAGAAGAAGCCACATCGATTGTTTTTGTGGGCATTTTTAAGGGGTCAATCGGTCAAAACCTTTTGGCACTTTGCCTTTCATTCTTTACACTTGTTGGCCAAATGTTTGCCCAAAACCTTTGGCTTTCAATCTATGCGACAGTTCTTATCTTTTTGATTTTGCCACTTTTGATAAACATTGCGAGATACACACTTTATCAAATGCTTTATTCTTACATGACAAGCAAGGCACAAGTCGGCTTTTTCAGTGCGCTTATTAAGTCACTCAAAAAATCACTTCCTTATGCCGTTTGCAAAACGGTGTTCAACTTTGTTTTATTTGCATTTTTAGGCGGTTCAATGTATGGCCTAGCAAATGTTGAAAATGTTGTTTTCAAAACATACTGCTTTGCATTTGTCACATTTGTTGTACTTGTGTTGCTCTTCACTCTTTATCAAATTTGCGTGCTTGGTTGGGCACCATCTATGGTTGTGTTTGACTGCAATGTATTTGTTGGGTTCAAAAAGGGCTTCAAGGCAGTTAAAAGACATTTCTGGAAGATTTTTGTGACAACAATGCTTTATTTCACACTTTTCTGGGCAATAATTATGCTCATTGGAGTTTATACAATGCTTGTGCTCATTCCTTTTGCAACAGCATTACTTTGCATGTATGACATGGTGGTTTTCTTTACCAGCCAGGGCATGAGATTTTATATAAACGACACCAAAATTTTGACACCAAAAAAACTTGAAGAAGTTGACAACATAAACAAAACAGCCCCAATTCTTTGATTTGAAAGAAAACAAAACATTGTTTCAAATCGCTTTTTTAAGCGTAGTTTTTTGATTTAATTTAAAGGAGAAAAAATGAACAACAAACTAAAAATCACCTTTCTTGGCGGTGTGGGTGAAATCGGAAAAAACATGACCGCTTTTGAGTGCAACAACGAAATTATCGTTGTTGATGCTGGTTTGACATTCCCAGGAGATGACCTTCCTGGCATTGATGTAGTCATTCCAGACTTCACATATCTTCAAAACAACAAGGACAAAATAAAGGCGATTATTTTGACCCACGGACACGAAGACCACATAGGCGCCCTTCCTTTTGTGTTGCAACAAATCAAGGCGCCAATTTATGGCTCAAGACTCACTCTTGCCCTTGTTGAAAACAAGATGAGAGAACATCCAAAAGTTGCCTACAAAGCGATTACTGTCAAACCTAGAAATGTGCTTAAAATTGGACCATTTGCAGTTGAATTTATAAAGGTTTCACACTCAATTGCAGGCTCACTTGCACTTTGCATATCTACACCGGCTGGAAATGTCATTCACACAGGTGACTTCAAGATAGATTTCGAGCCTATTGACGGTGTTATGACAGACCTTCAAAGATTTGGAGAACTTGGCAAAAAGGGCGTAAACCTTTTGATGTGCGAAAGCACAAATGTTTGCCGAAAAGGTTATTCCATGAGTGAAAAGAGTGTTGGAAGAGCACTCGACGAAATTTTCAAGGCACACAGCGAAAACAGAATTTTTGTTGCAACCTTTGCTTCAAACATCCATAGACTCCAACAAATCTTAAATTTGGCTGAAAAATATGGCAGAAAAGTTGCTTTCACTGGTCGAAGCATGATAAACATCACAGATGTTGGAATGAAAATTGGAGAGATCAGTTTCAATCGTGAAATTTTGATTGATATAGACAAGATTGACAAATATGCTGACAAAGAACTTTTGATTGTGACAACAGGCAGTCAGGGTGAGCCTCTTTCAGCTTTGACACGCATGGCAGCTGGAGAATTTAAACAAATCAAAATTGGTGACAATGACTTGATTGTCTTTTCATCTTCACCTATTCCAGGAAACGAAAAAAGCGTTTACAATGTCGTAAATACACTTTTCTCAAAAGGTGCAGATGTCATTTATGATGAACTCTCAGAAGTTCACGCGTCAGGTCACGCTTGTCAAGAAGAAATCAAGACCATACATTCCCTTATAAAGCCAAAGTTCTTCATCCCTATTCACGGCGAATATAGACACCTTAGAATGCACAAACAACTTGCTATGAGCCTTGGCATGGAAGAGAGAAATATCGTTTTGCCTGCAATAGGTATGCAGATTGAAATGACACCAAACTCCATCAAAAGAAGCGGCGTTGTCACAGCAGGTCAAAGACTTATTGATGGATACGGAATTGGCGACATGGACAGCAATGTTCTTCGCGAGAGAAAACAACTTTCAGAAGATGGCTTCTGCGTTGTTGTTATGACCATAAACAATGTTTCAGGCGAAGTGGTGGGAGATCCGTTTATCATCACTCGTGGTGTGGTTTATCAAGACGAAGCAGAATCATTTGTTCAAGATACACGAAACATGATTATTTCATCACTCAAAGAACAAGACCTTCGCGGATGCGATCCAGCAGTGATTAAAAGCACGATCAAGAGAAATATTTCAAACTTCATTTTCAAACGCACTGCACGCAGACCAATGATTTTGACAATCTGCCTTTTGGACTAATGATATGATAAAAAAAGAAGACTTTGTCGGATTTTCAAAACATGAATATTGCCCGACAATAAGAGAAAAAACAAAAGAACTCTTGCTTGAAACAATAAAATCTTCAAAGCCGAAGATTCTGCTTGAAATTGGCACTTTTTTAGGATATTCTACTTCAGTTATGCTAGAAGCGGACAAAGAACTTAAAATAATTTCTCTTGAAAAAGACGCACAAAATGCCAAAGACGCAAAGGAAAATCTTAAAAAACTTGGTTTTGAAAACAGGGCAGAAGTTGTCTGCTGTGACGCAATCGATTATTTGCTAGCACACCAAGAAGAGAAGTTTGATTTTGTGTTCTTGGACGGACCAAAGGGACAATATTTCAAATATTTTCCATACATCAAAAAAATGTTAAATGATGGCGGCGTTTTGTTTGCGGATGATATCTTATATTATGGACTAGTAAACAGCCAAGAAAAAATCATTCACAAACACCGCTCAATCGTAAACAACCTTCGAAAATTCATCGAACAAATCAAAACGGACGAAGACTTTGAAACTAAAATATTCGATTTTGAAGATGGAGTGAGTATAAGCGTAAAAAAATAGGGCAAAATTGCCTTGTTTTTTTTATCAAAATTTGTTAAAATAATAACATGGAATTTGAAATCAAAATCATCGAATTTTTACAAGCAGGTCGAACTCCAATTTTTGACCAAGTTTTTCAAATTATCTCTTGGGCTGGCAGTGTGGTTGGTTTTGTTGGCATGTTGATTTTCTTTTTGTGTTTCAAAAAAGGACTTGCATTTTGGAGCCTTTTTACATATGGTTTTGTTTATCTTTCTGTCAGTGCATTAAAGGTTTTGGTCGCAAGGACAAGACCATTTAATATCTCTGAAACGGTTGAAAACATAGGCGAAATTGTGCACGAATTTTCTTTCCCAAGCGGACATGTGGCGTGTGCAACTACAATAGCAATATTTTTGGGTTATTTTCTGTTTGATTATTACAAAAAAACCTCAATTCGTATTTGGTTAGTGCTGTGCCTTACGATGTATGTTTTTCTTGTAGGACTATCAAGAATGTATCTTGGAAAACACTTTTTGACAGACCTGTTGGGTGGAATGGCTGTTGCGGGTGCAGTTTGCACACTTGGTATAATATTGATGACCATGTACAATAAAAAAAGGAGCGTTTCAAATGAAACTAAGACTGAAGACGAAAAGTTTGAGTGACACACAAAACATCGCAAAGGCGTTTGCAAAGATGCTTACACCACCGATGATTGTTTTATTGCATGGTGATTTGGGGGCAGGAAAGACCACATTTGTCAAATATGTCGCAGAAGCTCTCGGTTGCAAAGACAATGTGACTAGTCCAACATTCACCCTTCAAAATACCTATGACGCTATATTTCCGATTTATCATTTTGATATGTACAGGCTCTCATCTGCCGAAGAAGCCATGGGGGTGGGTTTTGAAGAATATTTTGACAAAGACAGACTAGATGGCGTTTGTTTTGTTGAATGGGAAGAAAATGTGGCAGGTCTTATAAAAAATCCAGATATCATTATTACCATTCAAAAAGACGGCGAAAATGAACGAACCTTTTTGATAGAGGAGGCAAAAGATGCTAGTCATTAACACAGCCTTTATGACGGCAAATTTGGCACTTGAAACCAAAGATGGCAAAATTGCAACGCAAACACTAGATGCCAAGTGCAAGCACTCAGAAAATGTGCTACAAAAAATTGATGAGATGTGTGAAAAACTTGGCGCAGAAGTGACAGATGTTGGCACAGTTGCTGTCGTTGTTGGTCCTGGATCGTTTACTGGACTTAGAATCGGCGTGTCCATTGCAAAGGCTCTTGGATGTGCAAACAAAGACACAAAATTTGTTGCTTTGTCATCTTTGGAACTTATGGCATATATCTATGCAAAGAGTCATAAAACAAATGATGAGTTTGTTTGTGTCCTAAACGCACTTTCAGACCTTTATTTTATAGCCAAGTTTGACAAAAATGGCACAAAAATCGAAGATGAAAAAATGATAGAAAAATCAGAATTTGAAAGGATTAAAGAGAAAAAGATTGGCCTTGATGGCGATTTAAATAAAACACTTGCAGACGAGTTTATAACCATAGAAAGCACTGATCTTCTATCATTTGCAAAGACAAAAGAAAACGGCGGAGAATATGTTTCACTTGAAGACCTTTTGCCAGTGTATTTGAGGCCATCACAAGCCGAAGCAAACCTAAATTCAAAAATTTCATAATTTTTTAAAAATGTTTGACATTGCAAACAAATGTATGTAAAATACATACGAACATAGGAGAGGATATGAAAAAACCCGTATATATAAGATGCCCAAGATGCGAACTTAACTACATTGAAAAGAAAGACAAACTTTGCAGCGTCTGCAAAGCAGAACTTTCTGCAAAGAAAGAAGACTTTTTAGATGATTTGGATTTGGAGCTTTGCCCAATCTGCAAAACAAACTATATTCAGCCAGATGAAATTATGTGCTCAACTTGTCTTAAAGAACATCAAAGCGAAGACGGAGAAGTAAATGACGATTGGGAAGATTATCTCAATCGTGATGAAGAAGAAATCGTTGAAGAAGACGAAGAAACAGGAGATATGGTCACCATTACTGATGAACTTGACGACAGCGTTTTGGACGATGAAGATATTGATTCTGGCATAGGATTTGACGACAAAATTGATGATGACGACGAAGACGATGAAGAAGAAGATGAAGAGTTTGATGACGATGACCTTGACGAACTTGATGAAGATGACGACATAGATGACGACGAAGACGATGAAGAAGAGGATGACGATGAAGACGACTTTTAGGTCGTCTTTTTTCGTATTGACTTTAAGTCATTTTTTATGATACTATAATACTATGAGAAAAAAATTATTGAAAGAAAGCAAAATTTTCAAAAACTATTTTGGGCCAGTCCTTCGTGGGATTGCGATTCTGTGTGTTTCAGCGACGGTGCTAGCTGGTTGTGCAAGCCAACAGCCCCAAACTCCACAGAATGAAATAGACACACAATACACGGAGACAGTCATATATTCTGCACAAGGTCGCCATATGCCTACCAAAGAACAAGCAGAGGCCCGACTTGCAGAGATTTATAATACAAAAGACGAAAGGTTTTTGCTTGGTCAAGAATATGAAAATTTATTCAGATTGCCATGCCCAAAAGAAGGCGAAAGCATAAAAATCAATTTTTCATGGGACTGCTCAGAAGCAGATAAGATTGCCTTTTTATACACCATTGAACATTACAACCAAGTTTTTTCACTAATAAATCCCCATTATTACTTCGAAGCGAATTTTAATCCGACAGAACAAGATAAGCTTGATCCTTATTCAATAAATGTTTCACACGAAAAAGAGTTTTTCGAAGATACAACAGCACTTGGATATGAAAATCCTGGCTTGGTAGTTAAAAATGAAAAAGATTATGGATATGATTTATTAGACAATGAAATTATTTTAAGGTCGAGTATTGTAAGTAGAAAAGATTCTGATGGATTGACCGCATTAACGACTGTATTCATGCACGAAATGGGACATGTGCTTGGACTTGGAGATGCATATAAAAACAGATCTGCTACAAAAGACACAATAATGCAGGATTCTTCATACAGACTTGTTCGTTTAGGAGAGATTGATATCGCCACACTTGATGCTCTTTATCATGACCCAGAAAACAAACTTTCTTATCAAGACATTTCAAACTCCTTAAAACAACAATTCGCTGAAGAGGAAAACACAATAGAAAATATGGCCCAACAATATTTTTTTGCTAAATCTGAAAAACTCTTGAAAAAGATTGCAGATGATATTAAAGCATATTCACAAGACGGCTTGTCACCGACAGATTACCTAAAATCCTGTATATTAGATTCAAGAATTCCTAGTGAATCAAAAACCGAACTCTTTGCACTAATTGGAGACGAACTCAAGTATAATGAAAAAATAGACTCTGGAAAATTCTTTTATATGGATTGTGAGGAAGAAACCTTCAACTTTCTAGACACAGAAGAGTTATATGAGAAAGACAAAACCGAATCTGGGCAAACAATTGATTATTCTGCATTAAAGATTGATTCATTTATAGCAAGTTTTAATGACATCGAAATACTTACTCAACTCGAAGTTTATTTCCAACTTGGCGATTATCTAATTGGTTGGCCAATAACGATTTGGTCTACTGATAGAGAACTTTATAGGATAAATCCTCCGGACTTAATTTTGAAGAGAACAGACTTTTCGCTTGATGAATGTATAAATTTCGCAAATTTTAATTATGAACACACTTTTTATGAATACACTTTTTCAAAATAAAAGAATGACTTTCGTCATTCTTTATTTTTCATTTTTCTTATTTTCTTTCTTCGACTCTTTCAAAAGTTGCCTTGCCTTCATCTCTTCTTTTGCATAAATTTCTCGCTCAAGACTCAAAAGATATTCAGGAGACTGATTATCTTCAAGCTGTCTATTCAAGGATGAAAGTTTTTCAGAAATTACTGTGCGTTTTTGAGCAAATGATTTAAAAGCTCTATCAGTTTCTTTTGAAACGACGCCTTGATCTTTTTCACGAAGAGCCAAAACTCTTGCCTTGTGTTCTTTTTCAAGAGCAGCAAGCTCTGCTTCAAAGTTTGAAATCTTTGTTTTGATTTCGTTTGCTTCAGCATCTCTTTGCTTTCTTGCGATACCCTTTATTCTGTCAATAATAAGACTTTTTGCTCTGTCATAAGACTCTTTTTTCTTTCTTTCAATTTTTCTAATTTTCACTTTTGAAAGTGCATAACCAATTACCGCAATGATTATTGCAAGCCCAGTGATTGCAGAAGCGATATAAATTGACCAATTCAACTCGCTTGCAGCAGGAGTTGTTTTTTCATTGTTTTCAGGAGTCTCATTGTCTTCAGGAACTTCCGCATCGTTTGCTTTTGTAATAAACTTTCTGCCTTCTTCAAAGTCATAATTTTTTGAGTTTACTTCTTCTTTAACGAGGTTAAATTCATCTTCGGTCAAAGTTTCAAGTTTTGTGTCATAAATTGAAATTGCTCCGCCATTGTAAGCGTCAAGAGCAATATGAAGTTTTGTTGAGGCATCTTCACTAGGTTTAAAATAGATTGTATAAGTTTGATATTCATCATTTGATACAAGATTTTCCAAATAATCAAACCCAGTCAATCCAACATGTGCGCCAAATTTAGCTTCGCTGTCATCCACTTCATTGAAATATGACTTGAGCTTAAATGAGAGTGCATAATATTTTCCGCTTTTTAAGTTGATGTTGAAATTTGACTCAACATAATATACACCCTTGCCTTGACTTGTCAAATAGAAGAAATCTTTATCTTCAGTCCCATTCTCAAAAAGTACCGAACCAGTATCATTGAGATATTTTCCTTTGACGATTTTTCTTTCTCCAAGATTGTTGTCAGTAGAAGAGGTCACAAAGTTATAGGCGGGAGAGTCAACAACATTTTCTTCAACAGCATTTGTTGGCAAGTTTTTCATAAAGTTTGAAAGGTCAACATCCACAACTGTTGCATCAATCGTTTCAAATGAGAAGTTGTCCAAATAAACATTTCCGCCGATTTTATTTTCACTGGTTCCAAAATTAATTTGCGCATAGACTGTTTCACTTCCAAGTTCACTTGATTTGATAGAAATCTCAAATGTTCTCCAAGTGCCTTCTGTTTCAGAAAAGTCATCACTCTCAAAAATCTTTGTTCCATTTTCCAAGAACAGTGAAAGTTTAAGTGCGCTTTCAGAATTTGATTTGTTTATTCCTATGTTTTTATAGTCAAATCTAAGTCTATAATATTGACAGGTCAAATCGCTATCGCTTGAATTTGAAATTGTGAAGTTCGAACTTTTAACGCTTTGATAAGAATTTGTTATGTTTGACAACATCAAAATATTGTTTGGTGTTGTTTTTCCATTTTGGCTCTTAGGATTTGCGATTGCCCAAGCATAACCAGCATCGACATAACCCTGATATCTTTGTGCATCAGTGTTTATTACTCCAAAGAAGTTGTTTTCACTTCCTTTTGCCACTGTCCATCCGCTAGGAGAGAGAAGGTCATCATCTTCTACAATTGTTGCAGAGTTGAATGTTCCATTCTCGATGCCAGCATTTGAAGTCCAAGTAGGCCCAAGTGAAATTTTGTTTGAAGCGTTTGAATAATCATTTTCTGTTGCTTTCTCAATAGTGATTGAATCGAAAACAACGGCGCCGGTTGCACTTTCATCTGCTTTTCCAAGACTGAGAGCAAGGTTTACATAAGAGTTATAAAGTGCATTTCCTTTTACATAAAACTCAACAGTGCTATAAGAATTTGAAAAGTTTGCCGATTCACTTGATGAAAGGCTGTTGCTGTATACTTCGCTTGCAACACTATATTGTGAAAGTTCATAGTCAGAAAGTACTTTATCATTTTCAACTACGCTGACATACGCATTTCCACTTTCAATGTTTGAAATTTTGTATTTTGCGCTGATTTTATAAATGGCATTTGATTCTACGGCAATCTTGTTTGAAGTCACCTTGACAAAATTGTCTTTTGCACAAAGCCCCAAAACTTGTGCGTTTTCAGTAATTGAAGTGACTGTATTTGTCGATGCGTCGTATACCGCTTTGCAAGAAAGGTCAGAGCCAACAAAGTCATAACCATCAAAGAAGTTTGGAGATTTTACATCAAAGATTTGAGCTAAACCGCTTCCAGATTTTGTCCAAGCCGTCAAATTCTTTCCATTTTCACCAAAGATTGGTTGCTCAAAATCAAAGTTGAAATCAGCTGTTTCAAATGTACCAATGGCTTTGTTTTCAGAGAAGTCAACAAATTTTACACTTGGTTCCAAAACAGTAGAAACGCTTCCGTCAATATTTGTTTTTTCAACAGCATGCTTTTTGTCGCCATATGCTTGAAGAGTTTTATAGAAAGTATTTTGGCTGTGCTGATAAACATGACAATCATCAAAGAAAACCACACCACTTGAAGGTTTGTCTTTGCTTCCAAGATAAAGGTCAAACGAAACATTTTGTGCTTCATTTCCTGTGGCAACAAAGAAATAAACAGTTGTCCAGTTTTTAGATGAAAGTCTGTCAAATTTTACTTCAACATCTTTTCCGTCCGCATCTTTAAGACCATCCAAGAATATTGCACCAGACACATAGTCGTTGAGAGAAGTGTATTCAGTTTTTGTAGTATAATATTTTGTTCCTTCTTCAACAACAAATCTGTTGTTTCCTTCTTCATATTCAAGATTGCAGCTATAAACATCTTTTCCGCTTGAAATTCTATACCCACTTACAGGCGTTTCATCTTTTACATAAACTTCATCGACATCTTCAAGGTCTGTCTTTTTTACAAACATCACATCGCCGTCTTTGACAATTCCAACAACAGCGCTGTCTTCATAAAAGATATAGTCATCATAAGTTGTGGTTCTGTCTGCTTTTCTTACGATGTTTTCAATGTTGTCTGTCAAAGTTTCTTTAAATGACAGATTTTTCTTAACATAATATGTTTTGCTGTTGAATGTGAATGGGATATAGACGTCATCATCTAGTTTGAATGTTGCACCAGAAAAATCGCTTGCATAAACATATCCAGTTTTGCCAGCAGGCACGGTATCTTTTTCTACATAAGCGGTATAAGACTCATAGTTTGTGTCAGCTTTAAAAGACGCTTGAAAAGAATAGAAAGAGTTTGCAGCAAGCGAAATAGAATTTGACCTAAATTTTGCACAAGCATCATCAGAGTCAGAGTCTGTTTTTGAATTTATCATCAAAATATATTTGTCAGAAGCTTTTGAGAGCGGGTTATTTGAAAGTTTGAAAGAGCCTGACATATTGCTTTGAAAGGAGTTTCCAACATTGATTACACCAGCTGTCACCGTGCCGTTGTAAACGGTTTTAGTCCAACCAGTTGGTGAAGAGATCAAAGTGGTATAAGAAGAACTTGAATTAAAATTGTTGTTTGACAAGCTTACTTCGCTTGAATAACCTGAATAATAATTTTTTGAAGTTGTTTCAGCCAAAGCTTCGTTTGTTGCAAGTCCAGCATAAGCAGAAGTTGCTGCAGCGAAAGGCATTGCAAGAGCAAAAGTAAACATAAAGAATTTTGATTTCGAGTTTTTGTGTTTTTTCATACTGCACCTTTTAAATTTGGTATAACTGTCTTATTATAATACATTTATATCAAATAATCAAATATTTTTTTTAAAAATAGTGATAATATTATCATGAAGTCGAAGGTTTTGTCCGAAAATAAAGAGAAAGAAAGAGATTCGTTAGTCAAAAAAAATTTTATTCTGTCTATTTGCGGGGCTCTGATAGGCTTTGTAAATGGTTTTTTCGGTGGAGGTGGTGGCATGATTTGCGTGCCTCTTTTAGAAAAGGTTTTGCATCTAAAAAGCAAATATTCCCATGCGACAGCAATCGCCATAATTCTTCCAATTTCAATGGTCAGTGCTTGTATTTATATGCTCAGCGGAAACATAAAAACTGTGCCATTTGCTGCAGTAGGTTCTGGTGTGGTGGCGGGTGGAATATTTGGGTCGTTTCTTCTCAAAGTTTTGCCAACAAAAATCTTGAAAATTGTTTTTTCTCTTGTCATGCTTGCTGGCGGAATAAGGCTTTTGTTTTAAAGGATTTTTTAGAAATGGTTTATTTATATTTTGTTTTGGCGGGGCTCTTTTCTGGCATACTTGGTGGGCTTGGAATGGGCGGCGGAACACTTCTTATTCCGATTCTCACCATATTCTTAGGTTTGGACCAAAAACTTGCACAAGGTATAAACCTTTTTTCCTTTTTAGTGATGGCGATTTTTTCACTTTTGATTCACCAGCGAAATGGTTTCATAAAAAGTCAAGGTTTGTTTTTTATCATCACATTTGGCGTATTGTTTTCAATAGTTGGGGCATTTTCAATGTCGTATATACCATCAAAAATTCTAAAAATTATTTTTGGGGTGTTTTTGATTGTTCTCTCAATGTTTGAATTTGCAAAAGTATTTAAAAAATAGTGGACAAATTGCTTTTTTTATGTTATATTTAAAGCGTACAAGGGGAGGTCTTTCATGATTGACAAAGAAAAGTGTATTGGATGCGGAACTTGTGTTTCAATTTGCCCAGTGGGAGCAATTTCTTTCGACGATGGCGGAAAGGCACAAATAGACAAATCTGTCTGCATACATTGTGGAGCTTGCCAAGCAAGTTGCCCAGTCGAAGCAATAGATTTAGACAAATAAAACAAAGCTTAAGGGGTTTTTACTTATGGAAAATATTGCATTTATTCAACTAGATGAAAGAAGAATAAGACTTGAGATTATCCAATCTCGAAATGGCCGTTTCAGAATTTTGGAACGCGTTGAAAACTATTATGATCTCACAAATGACTTGACAAAAGATTTTCTTTTCAGTCCAAAGTCAAAAAGTGACATTTTGAAGACGCTCAATATTTATCGTTATACTATCGAAACATTTAAAGTTGAAAAGATGATAGCTGTTGCTTCAAACATTATTGTCAAAGCAAGAAACTATCGCGGTCTTTTAGATGAAATTTACACAAACACAGGCATGAATTTTGTCATTGTGTCTGATGAAGATGTTGTCAAAGATGTTTATGCATCATGCATGACAAAAATCGACGCATCAAAAGGTTATATCGTTGACATCGAATCATATAGCACATACATTATGAAATTCAACCGCAGAAATGTCGTTGACTTCAACATCATTCCATATGGATTTTCAAACTTGACAAATTCTGGTATGACAACAGTTGAGATGATGAGTGCTGTGAAGAAAGAACTCAAAAAGTCATCGCTTGTCAAGAATTATGAAGAAGATGTTGTTGTTGGATGCGGAGCAAGTTTCGTAGATGTCGCAAGAGTAGCCAAAAAATTGACTCGTTATCCTGTTGACATTGACAACAACTACGAAATGACGCTTGAAGGCGTTGCAAAAGTCCTTGAGTTTTCAAAAGAAGTTGATGCATCAAAGGTCAAAAAGATCAAAGGTCTTGGACCTATGGGCGTAGAGAGTCTCAACGGTGGACTTGTTATCATAAGCGCAATCTATGACATTTTGAAAATCCAAAGCATAACTGTCTCAACAGCAAATATATTGCATGGCATTGTGCTTGCAAATTTGGTTGGCAGCGCAAATGAAAAATATAGTGACCTTTTGCAAAACAGCCTTGAAAATTATTATGAATTCAAGAAAGAAGGTCTTGCCATAAATTCCCAAGTTTACGAAATGGCGATACTTCTTTTCAAACAACTCAAAGTGGTTCACAAACTACCACGAGTTTATGTAAAGGCACTTAAAATCGCATCATATATGTATGATTGCGGAAAGTTTGTAAATTTCTCAAACTACACAAAAAATTCTTACTACACAATCATGCACTCAAACATTGCGGGAGCATCACAAAAAGATATATTGATTGCAGCATTTGCTTGCTCATGCCAAAATCTTGACAATTTCAATCTTCCAGAGATTATGAAATACAAAGAGATTTTATCTGACGAAGATGTGGATGCAATTCGAAAACTTGGTGTTCTTGTTAGCCTTGCAGTAAACCTAAACGCTTCAAGAAAAAATGTTATAAGCGATATCGTTTGCGACATTTTGGGTGACTCAATCATCATGAAGACAATCGTAAACAGCGACCCAGCATTTGAAATTATGCAAAGCATGAAGCTTGCCGATGATTTCAGAAAAACATTCAAAAAAAGCTTACAAATCATATAATTTTTGCAATTTTTCTGCAAAAATTTGAAAAAATAATAAGATTGGAAGTGTAAATGAACGACACAAAAAAGAAATCAAAGTTGATTTGGTATATTTTGTTTGGAATTATTTCGGCAATTTTGTGCTATCTTTTTGTTGTCGTTTATTTTTATTTTATCTCACCTTGCAATATATCTCTCAAATTGGCACTATGGCCATTTGCGTCAGAAGAACTGATTGCAGACATGTATCTCGACTCTGTTGTTGAGATTGATTTCACCTGCAAAGACGAAAATCTTGATGATGTTCAAAAGTCGGTTGTGGGTGTAAACATTCGTGCTGACGGATATATTGTGGCACCTTTCAACGAATTTTCTACTTGCACAGACGAAACTGCATATCGCATTTGGACAAACAACGGAAAGGTCTATGCCGGAAAGCTTCTTTACGGCGACAAAAATTACAATACAGCCATTCTCAAATGTGAAAATGTTGATGGTGGAAAAGGCGACATAAAAATTCCATATGTTATACCAAACAAAGTTGAAAAAATTGCGCTTTACTCAAGCGTTCTTGCTGTTGGTTCACCAAAAAGAAACAAAACATTTTGGAAGGGACACATTTCAGACAAAGATTTGACAAATGTTTATCACGACATAGAGACCGAATTAGGTGATGCGGTAGATTTTGTTTTGGAAGGGTGCTATCAAATCAGCTTGAATGCATCTCTCACAAGTTTCTTGGGTGGCGCAGTATTTGATTATTCCGGAAACCTGCTTGGACTTTCTTATCAAGAAACTCTAGATGATGGAAGTTATGTCATTATGCCAATTTACGCTTCAAATTTATTTTTAGGAGAATGCATAAAGGCATACAACGAAAATCAAACCTACACAAACACACTTATACAAAGTTTTGTCGGTTTTGACCAAGTCGAACTTGATATTTTTAAAGAATATCTAAACGCGGATTGCTTTTATTTCAATGGCACATGGAATGCCTTTTCAGACGAAATCATAAGATATTCAAATTCATCTGCACTTGGCTTTTATCTGTTCCAAGACTTGGTTGTGGGAGAACAAACAGTTCTTGAAAGCACAAATGTCATCATAAATGTTCGCATAAATGGTTCGACTTACAAAATACAAAAGCGAAACGACCTTTTTGATGCTTTATATCTTGCAAAAAATGGAAATCGCATCACATTAGATTATTATGAAAACAATTCGCTTGGCAGAAATGCAAAGAGTGTATCATTTATTGTTTAGGAGGAAGATATGAACAAATGGAAATACTCAATTGAATTTGGTGGGGCATTCATCAGCATTTATATGCGCGGTGAAGGACTTGTGCTTAAAGAACCAGCCTTGGTTGCAGCAGAGCCAAGTGAAGAAGGTGGCTACAAGGTCATCGCTCTTGGCCAAGATGCAAAAAAACTTGTTGGAAAGACCAAAGACAATGTCGAAATCTTTACTCCAAGCGTATATGGTGACCACAGCAACTATGAATATAGTGTTGTGCTTCTCAAGCATTTGCTTTCAAAAGTCAATTTCCGATTCCACGAAGACAATGTGCTTTTTGTTGTTCCATGCGGACTTTCTGAAAGCGAAAAAGAAAAGGTCTTGGCTGTTTGTGAAGGGGCAAACATGGGTGCAATCGAACTTGTTCCATCTGTATTTTGCTCATGCGTAGGTGAGGGAAGAAGTGTTGATAGCTCAAAAGCAAACATGGTTGTTGACATAGGTGGAGTATCTACCGAAATTGCTGTTATAAACATGAGTGGAATTCTCAAGGGTGCGACAGTAGGGCTTGGTGGAAAAAGCATAGATGCAGCCATCGTAAATTGTCTTGCTTACACTCAAGACTTGCTTATCGGGCTTCCTACTGCCGAACTTCTCAAAAACGAAGTTGCCAGCCTTTACAAAAATGATTCGTTGAATATGGAAGTGACAGGAGTTGATACAAACACAAAATCGCCAAAGACATCAGTTGTTTATTCAAACGACATTCAAAAAGCGATAGAACCAATCTTCGTAGAAATTGTCAGAGCAATTGATACGACCATAAATTCTCTGCCACCAGAAATTGTTTCTGATATTATAAACAACAAAATTCTCATAGTTGGTGGTGGTTCAAAAATCCAAGGCTTTGAAAACTTTTTAAACAAACATCTCCAATATCCATTTGAGATTTCAAATGATGCAGAAAATGTGACAATTTTGGGTGCTGGAAAGCTCTTGTCAGACGCTCAACTTTTAGATGGAATTTTAGAAAAAGTTTAAAAATAAATTAAAAACAAAAAAATGCAAAAAAATAATTCTTTTTGCATTTTTTTATTCGGTTTTATCGAATTTTCAAATATTTTTGAATTATTTTGTTTTTTTATTTAATTTTGTCGAATTTTAAATATTTTTGCGTAATTATATTTACAAAAAAAGACATTTTTTGTCTTTATTTTTTTTATTTAAATTTGTCAAAAAAATATCCATTTTTTAAAATTTTATTAGAGGTGTTTTTATGGCAAGAAAAATTGTCATCACGAGTGGAAAGGGTGGGGTTGGAAAAACAACCATCACAGCAAACCTTGGTGTATATTTGTCAAGACTTGGCTTTCGTGTTTTGATCATTGATGTTGATATTGGTCTAAACAACCTGGATGTGATTATGGGCATGGAAAGACAAGTGGTGTTTGATTTGACAGATGTCGTGTGTGGAAAGTGTAGAGTTAGGCAAGCCCTTATCCAAGACCCAAACTATCCATCACTTTATCTTTTGCCTTCATCACACACTTATTCTGCCAGCAAAATAAATGGTGGACATATAAAAAACATAATTGAAATTGTTGACCATTCTTTTGATTATATTTTGATAGATTGTCCAGCGGGCGTCGAAGCGGGTTTTGAAAGGGCTGTTTATGGTGCACAAGAAGCACTTATCGTCGTCACGCCACACTTATCAAGCATAAAGGACGCAGACAAGGTTGTTGGGCTACTTGGCGACTTTGACATAACAAACAAATATCTCATCATAAATCGCATGCGTGGTGACCTTCTCATGTCTGGTGAAATTATGAAAATTGAGAGCATTGTCAAAGCAATAAACATTCCACTTATCGCAGTTATTCCCGAAGATGACAAAGTTTCAAAAATGTCAACAGATGGGCACATAATGACAGATTGCGAAAGCGCTCGAGCGTTTACACTGCTTGCCGAAAACTTGCAAAATGGTTGCAAAAAGATATATGATTGCACATACAAATACCGTGGCCTTATGGGCTATTTAAAGCGAAACATAAAAAAGATTGTCTAAACATGGAGAATATTATGGAACTAAACGAAATTTTGATTCGCGACAAGTTTACAAATCCAGACCTTGTCGCCGAAGTATTGAAAAGTGAAATGGAACCCCTTTTAAACAATTTTTTTCTGCTTTCAAATTCGCCTGTTGTCAGATTTAGGCGAGAAGGAGACAATTTTGTCTTCAACATAGAGATTTGTGCAAACCGAATAAAGCCATTTGGTTCAAGACTGAGATAGATTTATTTGATTAGTTTCCGCTTAGCCCTTTACTTTTTGAAATACATTTGATATAATATAATTATGGAAAATGATATTGTTCTCGAAGCGAAAAATTTATCAATAGCCATAAAAGAGCGTTTTCTTACAAAAAATGTCTCTTTTTCTGTGCAAAAAAATGAAATTTTTGGCATTTTTGGAGAAGACGGTTCCGGAAAATCTAGCCTTATCAAAGCGTTTGTTGACGCTATGCCTATCACAGATGGTCACGCTCTTATTTTTGGAAGAGACATAAAAGAAAATCCAGAAGTTCTTTCAAACATAAATATATCACTCGACCCACCAGCATTTTTCAAATATCAAACTGTTTTAGAAAACATAAGATATTTGACAGCTTTTTCAGTGCAAGTGTCTGACATAGAAATATTGAGAGCACTTAGAAAGTTTGGACTTATCAAAAAAGCGAAGTCACTTGTCTTTGCCTTGACTCAAGCGGAGAAAAAACTGCTTTCAATTGCCATCACATCTCTTTCTCGTCCAAACATTTTGATCTTGGACGAACCTTTCAAAAATTTGCCTGATGACAAAGTGGACATTGTTAAAGATTTTATAAAAGAAAAGCACAAACAGGGCGCAACAATCATTTTGACATCAAAAAAACTTGAAACAATCGAATCACTTTGCGACCGAATTATGTTTATGGAAAACAGAGTTATTGTCAAAACATTCTCAAAACAAGAACTTTCTTCTGCCCAAGAAGGAAACGAATATGCTTTTGTTTCGACAAAATATCCTCATTATTTGGGCACATTGCTTATTCAAAATTTCAACCTCAAGGTCAAAATCTATCAAAACAGAGTTTTGTTTGACGGAAATGAAAAGGACACCATAAATGTTGTGCGCTTCGCATCAATGAACAAAATAGAGATTTACAAGGCCGGCATAATTACAAAGAAATCGGAGAAAATATTTGCAAATCTTGCCCCTTATTTTAAGGAGGAGAAGAAATGAAAAAGATTTTCAAAATTGCCTCCTATGATTTCAGGCGTTTGGTCATAAACCCAATTACTTTCGTGGTTTGCCTTCTTGTTGCAATTGCATTGATGGTGCTGGGCTTTGTCTACAAAATTCCAACAACGCCATATTATAGCGCTACGACAACAGGCTCAACCGTGGCAGAACTTTATGAAAATTTCAATTCATCAAGCCTGCTTTATGACACAAAATCATCACTTGATGACATTATCTCACAAGCAGAAAATTACATAACTACTCAAGAAAGCTGTTTAGATTACGATATTTTATCTGACCTTGCTACAGATTTGACAGAGATTGCAAGAGAAGTTGAAAAATATCAGATTTGGGGCGATTGCATCTATACAAGCACAGGAAATTTAGACGAAATCCAACTTGCTAGCGACGATTTGAGAGCTTTTGTTGAAAAGATAGAGTCTTCTGATGCTTTCGATACAAATTTGATTTTCACAAAAAATCAGTTCAAGTCACTCAAGGCTCTTTCAGAGTTTTTCGAAGGCCTAGATTATTCGACAGGCTCGGTTTCAAATACATTAAATTACTTGGTTGAAAACAAAGATGAATTTTCTTACAAACAAAACAATTTGCGTTATTCAAAACTAAACAAAATCATCTCAAAAGTTTTCATTTGGCAGATTGATGCAGACACCCTTGCCGATTACAAGACAAACTCGGTTGACATTGCAAAGGCGAAGGCTGCAAATATTTACAGCGAAATCACCGCTGCACACACTGATCCTACAAAAAACATTTCGACCCAAAAGATGCGTGACCTTTTGACAAATTACAAACTCACATGTGAAAGTGCAAAAGAAAATCTTTATCAAAGACTTTCGCTTTTGCTTGAAGAACACTTTACAAATCTTCAAAGCATATACAAGTTTGATGGTTTTTCAAAAGAAGATTCAACGATTTCTCTTGTCAAAACAACAGCATTTTTAAAAGATAGCGGTCTTTATTACAAGGCACACCAAACCGCACTCAATTTCAACACTGCATCATACGAAGTGACCGCATACGACCACGCTTACTTTTCTGTCAGCATTGTGGGTTTTGCAATAATTCTGTTTGGCATCTATTGCGCTTACAAATTATTTGGAAAGGACAAAAAGACCGGAAAACTTGACACGCTTTTGTCACAAAATGTCACTTTCAATCAAGTTTTCGCAGGAAAGGTTCTTGCAATTGTTTACTCAACTGCATTTTTACTGGCTACATTTATGATTTTGGCGCTACTTTTTGGGGCTATAAAGTTTGCCACACTTGAAGGCGCAATCTTGACAGTATTCAATCTTAGAAGCGTTTATCAGATTCATCCGTTTGTATTTTTGATAATAAAAACAATAGGCATCGAACTTCAAGCCATCTTCTATGCCGTGCTGACTGTGTTTGTGATGAACCTTTCTCGAAAGTTTTCTCGAAACTTTATTGTTTGCCTTCTTGTCTTTTTAGTTGCCACGATCTGCAACATCTGCCTAAACACATCTCTTGTCTATTGCTTCTTACCTTTCATTCACGCAGACTTGACTTCGTTCTTGGGCGGGGCAACAATGTCGACGGGCTTTTTGAAGACAGCTCTTTACACAAATGGGGATTTCTTCATCTCACTTGCCTATTATTTTGTGTTTGTGATTTTGCTCTTCAGCTTTACAAGAAGTGTGTTCAAGAAAAACTAATATGGCCTTGTGCCATATTTTTTTGTCGAAAAATTAACTATTTTGTTTGCAAAAAACACATTTTTTTTGTTAAAATAACTTTGAAAATATTGGAGAAACGTATGAAATACAAAATTATCACCGAAGAGTCAATGGATATTGATGAAAAATTTGCCAAAGAAAATGACATTACTGTTTTGCCGATTGAAGTAAATTTCAATGGTGAAATTTATCCAGACGGATTGCCAAAGCCAAAGTTTTATGAAAAACTTAAGGCGGGAGTTATTCCAAAGACCAGTGCACCAAATCAATATAGATTTGAAACAGCTCTCGAACCATATCTAAACAAAGAAGATTGGTTTGTTATAGTCTGCGTTATTTCGGCGGAATTGTCAGGAACAATAGCTCAAGCCAAAAATGCAGTCGAAAGTCTAGAGATGAAAAATGCATATGTTTGTGACAGCAGGGTGACCACATGGGCACTTGGGGCGATAGTCACCGAACTTGCCAATTGGATAAAGGGCCACCCAGATGCAGAGCCACAACAAGTTATTGACCAGCTCGAAAGATTGAAAGAAAGCGTAAGACTTGTAGCTGTTATTGGTGACTTAAAATATCTTAAAATGGGTGGAAGACTCTCAACAGCCAAATTTATAGCTGCGACAGTGCTGGGCATAAAGCCAGTGATAAACCTTGACGGCGGAAAAGTAAACACTGCCGGCACATTCAGGGGTGAATATGCAAACAAGTTTTTGGTTGAATGTGCGAAAAAACGAAACAAAGCATACGGTCTTTATTTCGGAAACTCAAACAACAGGCCACTAGTTGAAAATTTCATAAACAAATACGCTTCCGAACTTGAAGTTGATCCACAGACAGCAAATATCGCAGACATCGGTTGTGTAGTTGGCACACATGTTGGTCCAAACTGCTACGGAGTTGCGTATTTTGTATAACAAAAAATAGGCGTTTGCCTATTTTTTTTAATCCATATCAACCAAATTTTCAAAAATATATTCGTATATTGTTGGGGCTTTCTGTCTCCATTTTTTGCATGCTTCTTCAGCAGATTGCCTTGTTGGAGCCTTTATGTGAATTTCAAACAAAGGAGAACTTATCAAGTTTTCATAAATTCTCAGTGTGACCAGATAAGAGCCATCTTCCGCATCGGTATAATTTGCATAATATTCCTGTGCTTGCTTGATTGAAAGGCGATTGACCTTGCTATATTCAGCGATTTCATCTCTAAAATTTTGTGGAATTTTTTTATAAAAATAAGACAAACAATCTCGCCCTTCAAAAGTGAGAGTATAACGCATTTCGCCTTCTTTGCATTCAGTTTTATAAATCAATTTTGTTTCAGAGAGTTGATAAAGAAGGTCAAGACAATCCATATAGTTTATCCAATTGTTTTTGACCGAACATATTTCAATGATAGAGTTTTCTGTCAAAGGCATTTCCATTCTATCCATGACAAAAAGTAAAATCAATTTGTTTGTGACTGCATCATAACTCATACAAGCAGATTTTAGCATCTTAAACATAAAAAATCAATATTTTTGGGTTTATTTAAAAATTTATTTGGTTTTTGGCTTGTTTGTGCTAAAATAAAAAAGATAAATTGTCTTTTCATAAGGAGAACGCATGGAAGCAAAAAATATATTGGATGTTGAAAAATTTGTTGTTGCAAGCAATGATATGCTCTCAGGAAAGTTTTTGGACCTAAACAAAAGACTTGAAAAGTTTTTGTCTGTTATGACAAAGAGCGAAGATATCTTGGCTCTTTTATCTGAATGCATAGAAAACTTTGATGAAGAAGTTGAATTTGCAAAAGCCTTCTCACTCGACAAAAACGGAGAAGCGGTTGTTGATATCCCAAACGATGACCACAAAAGGCTTGCACTTTCTGTGACAATCTTCAACAATATTGCAAACAAAAAACTCAACGCAACGCAGTTTTTAGACACATATTTCCAATCACAGAATGAATCGGGCCTTCAAAGGTTTTTAAATGAAATTATCAAGCCTTTCCGTGACATCATTTGTCGCATTTTCGAACTTCAAACAGATATTACACTTGATGATATCAAAAAACAAATAGAAACAGAAAAAATGGAAAAAGAAGAGTCTGAGAAAAAGGCCGAACAAGAACAATTTCCACATCTAAACGAGCTTCTTGCCGAGATTGAAAAAACATGCAACCAAATTTTAGCACTACTTAAATTTGAGAAAAAGCGTACAGACGAACTCGATGATGTTGAATTTATCATAAATTCAATTCTTGAAGCAAAAACCAAGAGAGATTTGATGGTTATAAATGGACTTGTGATTGGTTTAAATTACGCATCAAAAAAATTTAAAAATGTTCGCCACCTCGTAAACGAATTAAACAATTCCATCTACGATTATTACGAGTTTTTGGCAGGAGCAGAATAAACAAAAAGGCGAAAGCCTTTTTTTTGTTCTCAAAAATACTTGTCCAACATAAAACAATAATATGAGAACTCCGATTTTTATTTTCAGTGCAAAAAGATTTTTTGCAAACTTTTGCATAATTTTTATGCTTGCCACACTTTCTATACTGGCTGTTTATGGTGTTTCAAGTGTCAGCTCATCTACACAGACAAATGGGGCATACTACCGCGGAAATGACCAAAATGGCAAAGTCAGCCTTATGATAAATGTCTATTGGGGCACAGAATATTTGCCCGAAATGTTGGAAGTTTTGAAAACTGAAAATGTCAAGGCGACCTTCTTTGTAGGTGGAACTTGGGCGGTCAAAGAGAGCGAAATGCTTCAAAAAATTTATGATTATGGACACGAAATCGCAAATCATGGTTATAGCCACAAAGATGCAGACAAACTCTCATCAAGTCAGTGCCTAAAAGAAATCTCTGACACTCACAATATTGTCAAACAAATTTTGGGTGTTGACATGACTCTGTATGCTCCACCAAGTGGTGCATACAACAAAAAAACAGTCGAAATTGCAAACGAACTTGGCTACAAGACGATTATGTGGAGCACAGGCAAAGATACGATTGATTGGCGTGACAAAAATGAAGAGCTGATTTTCACTCGTGCAACAAAAAACATAAAAAGCGGCGACTTTATTTTGATGCATCCGACCATAGCGACAAAAAATGCATTAAATGACATTATAAAAGCCATTCGCAAAAGTGGACTAGATTTCTGCACAGTAAGTGAAAATTTGGCATAATTCTTTGAAATATATTTTGAAACAATAAAAGGCTCGTGCTATACTATGCTTGTAGCATAATGCGAGTTTTTTTCTTTTAAAAAAGGAGAGAAAATGGCAGTTTACAAACTTAATTCACAGAAACAAAAAACGGAGAAAAAACGAAACACAAAAAAGATTGTGGGATATTCTCTTATTGGTTCAGCGTCAGTGATATTTTTGCTCATGACGGGCGTAATAAAGCCACTTCAAATTTTCTTTTTAGGGCTTTTGGGCGTCTTCGGATATCCACTCTGCGTAATCCTTCTCATAGTGGGACTTGCTCTTTTAAACAATCGAAGATATGTGATGAGCATAAGATACACAGTTTGTCTTATTTTGTCAGTTGTATTTCTGCTTTGCATACTCCAACTTGCGGTTGTAGGCGGAAAGAACGGAAACTTTTGGCAATATTTAGGCCTAAACTATTCAAAAACATGGACACCGGGCGGATTTTTGTGTGGAATCTTGACCACAATATTTCTTTATGTCGCAAATTTATATGGTGCATATGTTATCTCAAGCCTGGGTTTTGTGTTGTGCTTTGCCCTTCTGCTTGACAGCATAAGAGTTATGAAAAAAACTACGACTGCAAATGAGCCTGTTTCAGTCAAAATTTCAGGTCAAAAAGATACACCAAAAGAAAGACCTGAAGATATCAATGTTGTACTTGGCGGAAATTTAAAAGAACAAGAAGCAGAGGAGAAAAAACAACTTTCTGCAAAAGAGATTTTGGGGCTTGATAGAAAACAAGACAAGGCATATGGCTTTGAAGAGAATAAGATTGAAGAGCAAAAAATCGAACAACCACAGACTCCACAGTCACTCAAAAAACTTATTTTGACACCACCACAAATAAACATTGAAGAATATTTCAAAGACCTAAACAAAAAAAATACTCCACCGACTCAAAATGAAGTCACAGAAAATGTTTCTGCGCTCAAAAGAGAAGACGATTTCCGACCAGAAAAAACCGAACAACAGACTTTTTCAAACGACACATTTGACCGAAACGATAGATTTGAGATAGACCAGTCTGCCCAATTTGAAAGAGCGACTTCTGATGATTTGGTTGAGAGAGCAAACGACATTTTAAGAGATGCCATTGAAGAAGAAAAAAATGAAAACCCAGATGTTTTTGAAGAGGAACAATCAGACCCAGAACAAAACCTTCTCAATCGCATGCCAGAGCGTGACAATGGTGGAAATTTTGAAAGAAATTTTGATAGACCAAATCTCACAAGGCCGGGCGACAGAGTGATGCGACAAGATGACATGGATGCAAGAGCCGATTTCAATCGAAACTTTGACACAATCAGAGAAAGAAACGGAAGTCTTTCGCGTGAACAACAACCTATCGCACCTGAAGAGCCACCAAAACCAATAGAACCATATGTTTATACAAAACCTTCACTTGACTTTATCACAACACAAAGCGTTGATCTTTCGACGCTAAACGAAGATGTTGCTCAAAAGAGAGTATTGCTTGAAAACTGCCTAGAAACATTTGGCATACCAGCAAAAGTTCAAGGAGTCATCATTGGACCTGCTGTCACTAGATACGAACTCGAAATGCCACAAGGCATCCCAGTCGGAAAAATCAAAAATCGAAGCGATGACATCGCACTTGCACTTGCAGCTGAAGGCGCAATAAGAATTGAAGCACCAGTGCCTGGCACAAGCGTAGTCGGCATTGAAGTGCCAAATTCATCTATTGCCACAATTTCACTTAAAGACGTACTTGCTTCGCGAGAATTCCAAGAAGCACGCTCTCCACTTACATTTGCACTCGGAAAAGATATTACTGGGCGTATAATGTGTTGCAACATGCAAAAGCTGACACACCTTCTCGTTGCTGGTGCAACAGGTTCTGGAAAGTCAGTCTGCCTAAACTCAATCATTTTAAGCATCGTTTACAAAGCATCGCCAGAAGATGTCAAAATCGTGCTTATTGACCCAAAAAGAGTTGAATTTTCAAATTATGAAGCGCTTCCACATCTTATTATGCCTGAAATTGTATGCGACAGCCAAAAGGCGGCTGACACACTTGCTTGGGCTGTTGATGAAATGGACAAGCGTTTTGAGATGCTAAGAGAAGCCAGAGTCAAAAACATTGACGAATACAACACAACCCAAGATGTCTTGGACGGAAAGGTCAAAAAGATGCCATTTATTGTCATCATTGTTGACGAGCTTGCCGACCTTATGATGACAGCCAAGAAAGATGTCGAAGAAAAAATTTGTCGTCTTGCACAAAAGGCGCGTGCAGCGGGCATACATTTGATTTTAGCGACACAAAGACCATCAGTCGATGTCATAACTGGTCTTATCAAAGCAAACTTCCCATCTCGTATTTCATTTGCACTTACGAGTGCGGTTGACAGCTCGACAATTCTCGACCGAGTGGGAGCAGAAAAACTTTTGGGCAAGGGTGATATGCTCTATTTCCCAAATGGTGCAAAAGACCCACAACGCGTTCAAGGATGCTTTATCTCAACAAACGAAATAAACAATATTGTTGACTTTGTTCGCGACAACAACAAACCAATTTTTGACCCAGATATTGAAGAAGCGATAAACAATCCAAACAAAAACGGACCAAATGGTGTGGGCTACAACAATGAAATGGACCCACTTTTGCCACAAGTATTAAAATTTGCCATCGAATGTGGCTCAATCTCTGTGACTATGGTCAGAAGAAGATTTGCCGTTGGCTATGCAAAGGCCGCAAGAATTGTTGACCAAATGGAAGCGGCAGGTTATGTTTCTGCTTCTGACGGACCAAAAGGCCGAACGGTTTACATCACCGAAGACGAATACAACGACATATTTGGCTAAGAAGGAAAAATATGAACGAAAACATACTAAAAGACAAAAAGGTCTCAGCGATTTCTCTTGGTTGCGACAAAAACAGAGTGGACCTTGAAAAAATGCTTTTCAAAATCAAAGAATATGGGATGCAAGTTGTTGAAAACATAGATGATGCCGACATTGTCATCATAAACACTTGTGCCTTTATTTCACCTGCTCAAAAAGAAGCAATTGACTACATTTTTGACATGCTAGCACGAAAGTCGAAAAACAAACTCGAAAAGGTTATTGTTTCGGGTTGTCTTTCTCAAAGACATAGAAACGATCTCCTAAAACAAATCCCAGAGGTTGACGCATATTTGGGCGTTTTAGACAACGACAATATCTGCGAAATCATCGAAGATTTGTATGAGGTCAAACATGCCAGAAAACATACAAAAGACGGCAGGGTCTTCACAAGCCAAGGCTCTTTTGCCTATCTAAAAGTTGCCGAAGGATGCAACAACGCATGTTCATACTGCACCATTCCACGCATCAAAGGAAAATACACAAGTTTTCCAATTGAAAAGCTGGTTGACGAAGCCAAATATCTTGCCAAAAACGGCATAAAAGAGCTCGTTTTGGTTGCACAGGATGTGTCACGCTATGGAGAAGATTTATACGACGAAAACAGGCTTATTGACCTTCTAAAAAAACTTGAAAAGATTGATGGAATTGAATGGATAAGGCTTCACTATCTCTATCCAGAAAAAACCTCAAAAAAATTGCTTGATTTCATAAAAACAGAGAAGAAAATTTGCAAATATGTTGATATTCCACTCCAACATATTGACGATCGAATTCTTTCTAGCATGCGAAGAAGACTTGACGAACAAAAGACAAGAGAACTCGTCAAAGACATCAAAGAAAATTATCCTGAGATTTCAATTCGCACAACTTTCATTGTTGGCTACCCGGGAGAAACAAAAAAAGACTTCAACAAACTTTGTGATTTCATAAAAGAAGCCCAGTTTGATTATGCAGGATTCTTCCCATACTATCGCGAAGAAAACACCCCAAGCTACTTTATGGATGGCCAACATTCGATGTTTGTCAAAAAGTTAAGACAAAAGAAAATACAAAAACTTCAAAATCAAATTTGCACCGAAAAAGCAAAGGAGAAGATAGGAAAGACATTCAAAGTTCTTGTTGACTATTTTGATGAGTCGCGGGGTATATATGTTGGTCACACCGAATTTCTTTCTCCAACAGTTGACTTTGGCGTAGAAATTGAAGATAATAAGAATATCCAGCCGGGCAATTTTGTCAGCGTCAGATTTGTCGGCTTTGATGGATATGATTTTAAGGGGGTATATGATGAATCTTCCAAACAAACTTTCAACGCTTAGAATTTGCTTAATTCCATTTTTTGTGTTTTTCTATATGGCCGATTTTGTGCCTTACGGAAAGCTGATTGCCACAATCATTTTCATGGGTGCATGCTTTACAGATTTTCTTGATGGTCACATTGCACGAAGCAGGGGACTTATTACAAATTTAGGCAAGTTTCTCGACAGCATTGCAGACAAGATTTTGGTCATGGCAGGCATAATTTTGATTGTTGCATGGCCAGTCAAACCATATGTTGGCACAGTTGAAGCTCCAATTATTTTCCCAACATATGTTGGCATTGTTGCAGCCATTATCATCTTGGCACGCGAACTTATCATAAGTGCATTCCGCCAAATTGCAGCATCAAAAAATGTTATTCTTGCAGCTGATATGTATGGAAAGGTTAAGGCCGTTTTCCAATTTATCACACTTATTTTCTACTTCATCTATGCATTTATTGTTGAAACATTCTACGACGCAAATGTTGCCGGATGGAAAACAGCAAACGCAGCGCTTGGCATAGCTGGCTATGTGCTTTTGGCGATTACAGTTGTGATGACGATCGTGTCTGGCATAAAATACATCACCGGAAATAAAAAAGTTTTGAAAGAAAGCAATTAAACAAATTGCTTTTTTTTATCAAAAAAACTTTCTTATTTTGCTTTGAGATTTGGCTTGAAATAGGGTAAAATAATATCGAAAGATTTTAGTTAGGAGAATTATTATGGCAGAGAAAAAAGACGCAAGAGAAGAAGCACTCGAACAAGCACTTTTAAAGATTGAAAAGGACTTTGGAAAAGGCGCAATTATGAAACTTGGCGACAAACCATATCAAAAAGTTGATGTCATTCCTACAGGTTGCTTGACACTCGATATGGCACTCGGAATTGGCGGAATTCCAAAGGGTAGAATTATTGAAATCTATGGACCAGAATCTTCAGGAAAGACCACTGTTTCGCTCCATATGATAGCAGAAGCACAAAAAAGAGGTGGCATGGCTGCATTTATTGATGCAGAGCACGCACTTGATCCACTCTATGCCGAAAAACTTGGCGTAAACATCAGAGATTTATATGTTTCTCAGCCAGACAATGGCGAACAAGCATTAAACATTTGCGAAACACTTATTCGCTCTGGTGCATTTGATATTGTCGTTGTTGACTCTGTTGCTGCACTGACACCAAAAGCAGAAATTGATGGCGAGATGGGCGACAACCATGTTGGACTTCAAGCCAGAATGATGAGCCAGGCTCTTAGAAAGATGACATCAGTTTCTTCAAAGAGCAATACCGCTGTCATTTTCATAAATCAACTTCGTGAAAAAATCGGTGTTATGTTTGGAAATCCAGAAACCACAACTGGTGGAAAGGCTCTCAAATTTTATGCCAGCGTGAGACTTGATGTCAGAAAAACAGACAGCATAAAAGACGGCCAAAATGTTATAGGAAATCGCACCAAAGTTAAAGTTGTCAAAAACAAGATGGCACCACCATTCAAAACAGCCGAATTCGACATAATGTATGGCACAGGCATTTCACAGAGTGGATGTATTCTTGACCTTGCAATAAACCTTGGCTACATTCAAAAATCTGGCGCATGGTTCTCATACAATGACGAAAAAATCGGTCAAGGAAAAGAAAACGCAAAACTTTATATCGAACAAAATCCAGATGTTATGGCAGAACTTGAAACAAAAATTCGCGAAACTTTTGCCTCAAACACTGATTCACTTCCTACCGAAGCAGATGAATAAAAGCCTTTAAAGGCTTTTTTCTTTTTGCACCGTTTGACACTTTTTTGATTCATTTTCAAACTCAACCTTGCACAAAGCAGAAAGTTTGTCAAAATCGCTTTGCCCTTGTGGTGAAAGCTTTGTTTTTTCGTTTTTTCCAAGATTTTCAAACAGATTCAAAAATGATTTTTTTGCCCAAGCCGACTCAAAAAATTTGAGCGGAAGCAAATAAAAATTGTGCTTTGCCACAATTTGCACACCACGAAAATTCAAATGGCCAGTGCATTCTTTCAATTGAATTTCTTTCAAAATTCGCTCTATCAGTTTTCTCGAAACAAAAGATGACGCAACAAGCGCAAGCGTTTTATTTTTCTCATAACTCGACTGTTTCTCAAATGGTGTTTGCCATTCTCCATGAAACAAAGACATACAATCTCCGTTAGATAAACAAATTGACAAATTTCTCTCATCAAAAAATATTTGATGCCCACAAAAAATTCCGCTTGACATAATAAGTGATTTCATAAATCTCTCCTTAAAATCACATTATATGAGCAAACAGACCAAACATTTCAATCTTTTATGCCAAAATTTTATCGAATTTGGTCGTTTTTACAAGAACCAACTCTTTTGTTTTTTGTTATCACAATAATCCAAATTTTTCATTTCAAAAACCACTTCATTCTCAAGTGCATCATTCTCAGCAACCGCATAATTTGCCAAAACTTTGATCACACAATCTTTCTCATCAAATGGGATTTTTATCTGTACTCTGCCTTCTTTTTCTCCAATTTTTTGAAAAGCAGAATTATCTTTAAAAATCATATAATCCAAGTGCTTTTTAGCATTGATTGTCAAAACAATTTGACTGTTTTCCGTTTTGCATGATGCATCTATCTCTGGCTTTGTTGAAAAATTTTCAGATATCTCTTGTGGCAAGAAAAACCTAGAAAACAAAGCGGTTTTGACATATCTTTCTGGGGCATAGGGGTTTGCCAAGACAAGCCTGTGATTTTCTTCAAGCTCTATCAAATCGATTTTTTCTTCCACAACGCTGTTTGGCATTTCAAATTTTGTCTTTTCATATTTTTGACTTTTCACATAGTCCTTCACAATCTGCGTTGGCTGATTTCCACCAGCGATTGAAAGCGGTGTGTTTGAAAGATTTCCAAGCCACACGCCAATCGTTTCTTCAGGCAAAACAGAGATATTAAAGGCATCTGTATTTCCGTTTTTACTGCCGACAGTTCCCGTCTTAGAGCCAATTTCGACAGATGAGATGTCCGACAATTTTCTTGCTGTTCCGCTTTTCGTGCTATCTTTCAAAATTTCAATCATAAGAGCCGAACTGTCAGGCCTAAACGCCATTTCTTCTTGTGGTTTAAACACATAGACCAGTTTTCCGTTTTTGTCAGTGATATATTCGACAAAACCGCAAGGCGCAAAATTTCCTTCATTCGAAAAAGTCACATACGCGTTCGTCAAATCTTTCAGTGTTGCGCCATAAGTCATACCGCCAAGGGCGATGGCATAACTATCATCACTTTCGTCAAATTTTATACCAAGCCTTTGCGCATATTGCTTTGCATTCTCAATTCCCACATAACTTAGCACTTTGATTGCTGGGATGTTAATTGAATTTTTGACAGCGTCAGTCACCGAAACATAGCCCACAAATTTTTTGTTGACATTTTGCGGAACATAATCTCCAATCTTTATTTCTTCGTCCAAAATTTGGGTTTGTGGGCTGACAACTCCTTCGTTGAGAGCGGGAGCATAAACCAAAAGCGGTTTGAGCGTCGAAGCGGGTTGACGCTGGATTTCCAAAAGTTTAAAATCGCTTTCACCCGCATATGCCAAAATTCCGTGACTTTTTGAGTCAATTACAATAGCTTGGCTGTCCGCACCTTCAAACTTGTTGTTTTCAAGTGCAGTCAAAAGATTCTCTTGCTTATCCATGTCCAAAAAGGTGTGAATTTTATATTCCCCAATGGCAATTTGTTTTGTCGAAAGCCCCAAAATTTTTGACGCTTCATCCAAACTTGCCTGTGAATAGGAGTTCAATTTGTTTAAGTGCCTTGCTGAAATATTTAAATTCAAATCTTCATTTTGCGCTCTCAATTTTTGTTCTTGGCTTATATATCCATCTTTTTCCATTTCACTCAAAACAAGATTTCTTCGAGCAATACAATTTTGTGGATTTTTTGTTGGACTAAACTTACTCGGTGCTTTGATTATGCCGGCCAGCATCGCACTTTCAGACAGCGACAAATCTTTTGCACTTTTGTCAAAATAATACTTACTTGCGCTTTCAATTCCATAACAATTATTTCCAAAAAAGATTATGTTTAAATAACTTTCCAATATCTCTTCCTTAGAAAACTGCTTTTCAAGTTTCTTTGTGAGTGCAACCTCTTTCAGTTTTCGCTCAAAAGTTTTTTCATTTGATAAGTGTGTATTTTTGACAAGTTGTTGAGATATTGTCGATGCACCTTCTTTAAGTTTAAAACTTGCCATATTTTTCAGCATCGCTTTAAAAATTCGTTTTTTGTTAAGACCATTATGTCTAAAAAACTCTTTGTCTTCAATCGAAATAAAAGCATTTTTCGTATAGTCGTTCAAGTCTTCAAGTGGTGCAAAATCTCCGTTCAAAAGATTTTCTTCTTCAATTGGTCTGTTGTCTTTTGCATAGATTGCCACCGAAAGAGAAGGTGATGTGATGCTTTCCGCATTTAAGGGGATTTTTGTATATTTGACATAGCTTACAAGAGCAAAACTAAACAAAAAGGTCAAAACGAGCGATAGTGGCAATCCAACAAAAATTAGACATCTTTTGACAAATTTCTTCATTTTTCTATTATGTTTCGAAAAATCAAATTTATAACTTGCCAAATATATACATTTTTTGTATAATAAAGCCATGGAAAACTCTCAAAAATACTTTATTGTCACATATGGATGCCAAATGAATGTTCACGAGTCAGAAAAACTCGCTGGCATTTGCGAAAAGATGGGCTACACTCTTGCTTCGACAAGAGAAGAAGCTGACCTTATTATTTTCAACACCTGCGCAATTCGTGAAGGTGCAGAAGAGAGAGTTTTTGGAAATGTTGGAGCACTCAAAAAACTCAAAAAACAGAAAAAAGACATGATTATTGCTCTTTGCGGGTGTATGACTCAAAAACAACAAACTGCAGAATATATGCTCAAAACATTCCCATTTGTTGATATAGTTATTGGTACATTCAATTTGCCAAATTTCCAAAGCTATGTCGAAGCTGTCAAGGCGGGCAGAAAACTCCAAAAAGACAAAAAATCAAAGCGAAAGCTTGAACTTTTAGAAGAAGGTGACATTGACGAAACTATGCCATATCTTCGCTCAAGTGGAGAAAACGCATGGGTAAACATCATGCAGGGTTGCAACAATTTTTGTACATACTGCATCGTTCCATATGTTAGGGGCAGAGAAAAGAGCCGAAAAGAAGAAAACATCTTAAACGAAATCAAAGAGATTGTAGAGAGTGGAAAATACAAAAAAATCACACTTCTTGGTCAAAATGTAAACTCTTACGGAAAAGACTTGACCCCAAGTGTTTCATTTGCAAAACTTCTAAGCGACATTTGCAAGATTGACGGAGATTTCAAACTGACATTTATGACTTCTCATCCAAAAGATTTGACAGATGAGCTGATTGATGTTATGTCAAAAGAAGACAAAATTCTAAAAGAGATTCATCTTCCAGCGCAGAGCGGAAACAACCGAATATTAAAACTTATGAACAGAAACTACACTCGCGAAAAATACCTTGGCATAATCAAAAAAATCCGTGAAAAAATGCCAGATGCAAGACTCACAAGCGATTTTATAGTTGGTTTTCCGACTGAAACAGAAGAGGAATTTGAAGACACCATGAGCCTTGTTCGTGAAGTCAAATATGACGGCATATTCGCGTTTATGTATTCTCCGCGCGAAGGCACAGTTGCATCAAAGATGGACGGCCAAATTGACCAAAAGACGAAACAAATTCGAGTAAACAAACTCTTAGCACTCGAAAAAGAAATTCAAGCGAAAGAAGGAAAGAAATGAGCGAAATCAAACAAGAAGTTTCAAAATCAATGAAACACTATTTGCAGATGAAAGAAAAATATAACGACTGCATACTTTTTTATCGTCTTGGCGACTTTTACGAGTTTTTCTTTGAAGACGCCGTAAAAATGTCAGAAGTTTTAGAGCTTACATTGACATCAAAGGCGTGTGGTCTAAATGAAAAGGCGCCTATGTGTGGCATTCCTTACCACGCCGCAGAAGGGTACATCGCAAAACTTGTTCACCTTGGCTACAAAGTAGCAGTGTGCGAACAACTTTCCGAGCCACAAAAAGGCAAGATTGTCGAAAGAGATGTTGTTCGAATCGTCACTGCCGGAACGGTTGTTGACGACAGCATGCTTGAAGAGCGAAAAAACAACTATATCATGTCGATTGTCATTGAAAACGATTCGATGGCGGTGGTTTATTGCGACATAACGACAGGGGCATTCAATCTTTGCCATTTTGATGGTGGATTTGAAAGCAATTTCTGCGATTTGTTAAATCGCATCATGCCAGCCGAAATTTTAGGAAACGCAAAAGCCAAAGAGTTTTATGAAAATCTAGACATTCTCAAATTTGGTGTCTATCCAAAAATTGAACAATATTATGACTATGCTTTTTCAAAAGAGAAGGCAAGAGAAAACTTGAAAAAGCAGTTTGGCGAAAATGCTGAAAAGGTCTTTGAAATCAAAAAACTTGAAGACATTGAAGCAATTGGTGCTCTTGTTGAATATCTTGAAGAAACCCAAAAGCGTAGTCTAAAAAACATTCTCAAAATTACAAAAGTCAAAAATGACCAATTTATGGTTATTGACATGAACACACGCCGAAATCTCGAACTTGTCGAGTCAATTCGCGAAAGAAAGAGATATGGCTCACTTTTGTGGCTTATGGACAACACAAAGACCAGCATGGGAGCCAGAAAATTTAGGTCAATGTTTGACCAACCACTTCAAGACTCAAAAGAGATAAACGAAAGACTCGACAGCGTTGAAGAACTTTCAAAAAATCTCATTTTGCGTGACAGGTTGACCGAACAACTCAAAACCGTCAAAGACATTGAGCGTATTTGCGGAAAAATTGCATACACAAACGCCCTTCCAAAAGATTTGATTGCCCTCAAAGAATCTTTGAATGCACTTCCAAAAATCAGACAAATTCTTGTGAGCGTAAAATCAAAAAAACTCTCAAATATATCAAAAAACCTTACAGAATTTGACGAAATTACAAATCTGCTCGACAAGGCCATAAAAGAAAATCCGCCGGCAGTTTTAAAAGAAGGCGGATATCTCAAAGATGGCTTTAATGACGAACTTGACTCGCTTCGAAACGGAAAAGAAACAGCCAGAGCAGAGTGGGAAAAACTAGAACAACTTGAGCGCGAAAAGACAGGCATAACAAAACTCAGAATCCAGAAAAACAGCGTGTTTGGACTTTATATAGAAGTTCCAAAAGGTCAAGTTGAAATGGTTCCGCTCCGCTATATTCGAAAACAGACAATAGCAAATGCCGAACGCTACACAACAGAAGACCTTCAAGAGATTCAAGACAAATATTTCAATTCGGACGAACTTGCCATAAAACTCGAAGCAAAACTTTATGCGACACTTCTTGAATATCTTTCAAATTTCCTTGCAACTTTTTCCGAAAACGCAGCATTGGTTGCCGAACTTGATGCGCTTTTGTCACTTGCAAATGTTGCGACAAAATACAACTTCTGCAAGCCTGTCATAAACAACAATGTTTCAAAAATTGACATAGACGAAGGCAGACATCCTGTTGTTGAAAAGTTTATGAAAGATGGCTCGTTTATCACAAACGACACAATTCTTGATTGTGAAGAAAACAAAATGATGATTATCACAGGGCCAAACATGGCAGGAAAGAGCACTTACATGCGCCAAGTTGCCATCATCACATTTTTGGCTCACATCGGCAGTTTTGTTCCAGCAAAAAGTGCGGACATTTCAATCACAGACCGCATTTTCACCCGCGTTGGCGCTTCAGATGACCTTGCATTTGGTCAAAGTACTTTCATGGTAGAAATGAGCGAAGTAGCAAACATTTTGGCAAACGCCACCGAAAAGAGTTTGGTTGTTCTTGATGAGATAGGCAGGGGGACATCAACTTTTGACGGACTTTCAATTGCATGGGCTGTTGTTGAATATATTTGCAAAAACTTAAGGTGCAAAACTCTATTTGCAACTCACTATCACGAACTTTCAGAACTAGAAGGTATACTAGAAGGCGTAAAAAATTACAAAGTGACCGTCAAAGAAGTGGGAGATTCGATCATCTTCCTTCGAAAGATTGTTCGTGGAAGTGCCAGCCGAAGCTTTGGTGTCGAAGTTGCTCAATTAGCCGGAGTGCCACAAAAAGTGGTTGACCGTGCAAAAGAGATCAGCATAAATCTTGAAAAAGTAAATCAAAAACTTGACATAAATCTTTTTGGCGAAGATGAAGAAAAAGTCAAGAAAGAAAAAGAAAACAAACTCGGCAGACAAATTCTTTCCATACTCAAAGACATTGACATAAACAAAATTTCGCCAATCGAAAGTTTCACGATTCTAAACGAACTTGTTGACAGGTCAAAGACCGAATAGGAGGCGACATGAAAATAAATGTTCTAGAACCAAAAATCTACAATCGAATTGCCGCTGGCGAAGTTGTTGAAAGGCCGGCATCAGTTGTCAAAGAACTTGTTGAAAACAGTATTGACGCCGGCTCAACAAAAGTCAAAATCGAGATTTTAGAAGGTGGAATCAAAAAGATTCAGGTGTCCGACAACGGATGCGGAATCGAAAAAGACGACTTGCCACTTGCCTTTTTGCCACACGCAACGAGCAAAATTTCAAAACTTGATGACCTTGACGCAATTGCTACACTTGGTTTCCGTGGCGAAGCACTTGCCAGCATATCATCTGTTTCTCGTGTCAAACTCTCTACAAAGACAAAAAACAGCGAAACGGGTTATCAGATTGATGCAACAGGTGGAGAAATTTCAAAAATCACACAGACAGCAAGACTTGACGGCACAACAATCTGTGTTGAAGATTTGTTCTTCAACACTCCTGCCAGAGCAAAATTCCTACGAAAACCAAAGAGCGAAGAAGGCGACATAACTCATATTGTTGAAAAATTCATGCTTTCTCATCCAGAAGTGACTTTCGAATATGTTGTTGACGAAAGGGTTGTTTATCAAAACAATTCACACAAACTTGACGAAGTGATATATCAAATTTACGGAAGAGATGTTTTTGAAAATCTCTTGCCTGTTTCATGCGAAGATGAAGGCATAAAAGTGACTGGCTATGTTTGTTCTCCAAAATTATCACGCCCAAACCGCACATATCAATCACTTTTCGTAAATGGTCGATATGTTGAAAGTTTTCAAATGTCAGCATGCATCCAAGGTGCATTCGAAGCCTTTTTGATGAAGGGCAGATTTCCAATTTATATTTTAAATTTATCACTTGATTTTGACAAGGTAGATGTAAATGTTCATCCAAACAAAAAAGAAGTCAAATTCGAAAACAATTCAGGTGTTTTCAGGGTCGTAAGGCGTGGCATTGAAAACGCAATTGTTGGGGCAAATCTCATCGCAGAGTTCAGCACAGACGAAAAATATGAAAGAGACGACAAAGAGCCAGAGCGAATGGGCTTTGATTCACAAATTAAGCCGGTTTTGGACAAACTCTCGGCTGACGAAGGAACAAGTTTCAAAACCAGCGTTGATGATGAGAGTCTAAAAGAGAAGTTTTTGACCCCAAATGATTACAAAAAGAAGGGTATTGACATCATAAATATGCCAAATTTCTCCACAATAAAAGGCGACGAATCTCGAAAAAACAAGCCAGGCGGAAACATTTTCTTCGACCACAGCGGAGAGAGTTTGCTTAGAGAAGTGAGAAGCCAAGTCGAAAAAGAAAAAGCCGAAAAATTTTTGACGGCTCGTGCAGAAGAAATCAAAATTGTCGGCGTTGTTTTCAAAACATACATCATCACCGAATTTGAAGACAGTCTATATGTTGTTGACCAACACGCTATGCACGAAAGACAACTCTATGACAAGCTCAAAGCACAAATTGAAAAAAACAATATTTCAAAACAAGATTTGCTTTTGCCATATGAATTTTCACTGGTGGCACAAGACAAGGTCATTTTCGAAGACAAAATTCCAAGCCTTGAAAAACTTGGTTTCGAAATCTCACAAAGCGGAAACAAATTTTCAATAAACTCTGTTCCATATCTACTCAGCCAAATAAAACTTGACAAGTTTGTTGAAGAAGTTTTGACGCTTACAGAAGGCCAATCAAAATCAGCAAGCGGACTAATAAATGAAAAACTCTGTCAAACAGCATGCAAGCATGCCATCCGTGCGGGAGACGATGTGACGAAAGAAGAGATTTTGTATCTTATCGACGAAATGAAAGGTGGCATAATGCTTTGCCCACACGGCAGACCAATAGTTGTCAAAATCACTCAGAAAGAACTTGAAAAGATGTTTAAAAGGACACTTTAATGAAAAAAGTTTTGTTTATCCTTGGACCAACAGCGGTTGGAAAAACATATTTCAGCGTAAAGCTCGCCCAAAAGTTTAACGGCGAAATTATTTCCAGCGATTCAGTTCAAATTTATCGTGGACTCGACATAGGCTCAGCCAAAGTGACAAAAGAAGAGATGCAGGGTGTTCCACATTACGCAATCGACATCTTGGAGCCCGAAGAAGAGTTTTCGGTGTATGAATTTGTTGAATATACTCGAAAGAAAATTGATGAAATTATCTCACGAAACAAACTTCCAATTGTTGTGGGTGGAACAGGACTCTATGTAAAAGCACTTCTTGGTGGCTACAACTTTGGTGGCACAGAAAAGGACGAAAATCTTAGAAAAAAACTTGAAAATCTTTCAAACGAACAGCTTTTCGAAATGCTTAGTCGAAAAGATGAAAAACTTGCCCAGAAGACCGACAAAAACAACAAAGTTCGACTAATTCGAGCGATTGAAATTGCTTCTTCAAATGGAGAAAAAACCCAAAACAAGGTTGACATAGACGCTCTTGTTGTGGCACTAAATCGTGAAAGAAGCCTTTTGTATAGCGACATAAATAAACGAGTTGACATAATGCTTCAAAATGGATTGATTGAAGAAGTTGAAGGCTTGAGAAAACGCGGCCTAACTGCCCAAAATCAGTCAATGCGAGCGATAGACTACAAAGAGGTTCTAGCGTATTTAGATGACGAATATTCTTACGAGAAAATGGTTGAAATTCTCAAACAACACAGCCGAAATTATGCAAAGCGCCAGCTCACATTTCTCAGGGGCATGGAAAATGTGCATTTTGTTGACACAGAAGACAGAGAAAAAGCATTTAAAACTCTTTCAAATATGATAGAAAAATGGAAATAGAAGAAACAATTTTGTTTCTTTTTTTCTTATCAAGTCTTTTTTAAGAGAAAAACAAATAAATATACTTTATGAAAAACTATAAAGCATATTCTTTTTCAAATGGCATAAGATTTTCAATATCAAAGAGCATCAGCGAAAACTCGGGCAAAATTCTTCTCACAGTCGCACTTGTTTTGATTTCAATTTTTACCGGTGTTTTTGTCGCCATAAAGACGAACTCAAGCTTCGGGCTAGGCCAACTTCAAGAAATCAATCTTACAGACTTTTACACAGGTTTTATAGCTTCATCATCGGCATTCACAAGTCGTTTTTTCTCGCTACTTCTAAATCTTCTTCTTTTGGTCGCCTTTTCTTTTTCAAATTTCACAATCTTTCTCGCCGAAATTTTGTATATATATCGTGGCTACTTGTTTGGGCTAAACTTCACACTCATCTTCATATTCTATGGTGTTGGAAGCATCATAAGTGCAGTTTTTATCATTTTGCCTTGCCAGCTTTTGACCTTCGCATTTCTCATATTGTTTTACTTTTCTCTTCTCAAAATAAATCTATCAAAACAAAAATACGGGGTTTGTGAAACAAATCGATTCTTGTTTGTGTGCTTGGGCATTTTGGCAATCTTTTTAATAAATCTCACTGAAACCTTTCTGCTTATCATCCTAAACGGCAGAGTTATACTTGTCATCTAAGGTGTTTGCATAATTCACTTTTTTTTGAAAAAAATAAAGAAAAAGAGGTGAATATGAAGAAAATCTTAAAAATTCTAGTGTGCTTTTCGCTTATTTTAATCGTTTTGCTTACTTGTGACACTCAAATTGCAAACGCCAGCGAAGTTGACATCACAAGCAAAAGCGCAATTCTTATGGAAAACGACAGCGGCGAAATTTTATTTTCAAAAGATGAAACAAAACATTTGCCTGTTGCCAGCATGGTAAAAATGATGACAATTTTGATATCGCTTGAAGAACTTGACGCTCAAAACATCAACCTTGACACAATGATCACAACATCTGAAAACGCATCCGGCATGGGTGGTTCTCAAGTTTTCATTGACCCATATGTTGATTATTCTTTTGAAGACCTTTTAAAAAGTGTTATTGTTGCATCTGCAAACGATGCCAGCGTGGCACTTGCCGAATATTTCAATGGAAATGAAAAAGCCTTTACAAACCGCATGAACAAACGAGCAAAAGAGCTTGGCATGAACGACACAAACTATTCAAATTGCACAGGTCTTCCAGCCAGTGAACAATATTCTTGCGCCAAAGACACAGCAATTCTTCTTAGAGAGATACTCAAGCATGACATTTATCACAAATACAGCACAATTTGGATGGACGAACTTACACATCCATCAGGTCGAAAAACCGAACTGACAAACACAAACAGACTCATAAGATATTACCAAGGTTGCGACAGCGGAAAAACGGGTTCAACAAATGAAGCTGGCTGTTGTTTGGGTGCATCTGCAAAACGGGGCGATATGCGACTTGTTTCGGTTGTAATCGGTGCACAAGACAGCAAGACCAGATTCAATGAAAGTGCGGTGCTTTTCAATTATGGTTTTGGAAATTTCGAAAGCAAAAAACTTGTCGACACATCTATTCCAATCTCAAACATAACCATTTCAAAAGGAAAGTTTGACAGCGTGGGAGCCATTCCAATAGAAAATTTCACAGCAGTTGTCAAAAAGGGCGATTCAAGCGGATACAAAACAGTCACAAATCTCAAAGAAACGGCCACAGCAAAGATAAACAAAGGCGACAAACTTGGTGAAATCTCAGTTTTAAAAGACGGAAATCTCATAAAGAAAATTGACATAGTCTCAAACGAAACTGTTGAACGACAAAACTTACTCCAAACAGCACAAAGAGTGATAAAAAATTGGTAGAAAAAGAAAGAGAAAACCCCTCTTTCTTTTTTGTTTTGATTTGCTTGCCTTTAAAAATGAAAATTTGTTATAATTTCTTAGAATTAAACAAAAGGAGAGAGTCATGGACGACCAAACAATCGAAGCACAACAAACCACAGAAGAAACAGACGGAAATTATCGATTTAAACTCGACAATTTTGAAGGCCCCCTTGACCTTTTGTTGCACCTTATCAAAGATTCAAAACTTGACATCGCCACCGTCCATCTTGCCGACATTACCGAGCAATATCTTGAATATATGCAAGACATCAAAAGTGTTGACATGGACAAGGCGAGCGAGTTCATTACTGTTGCAGCCACACTTATAGAAATCAAGTCAAAGAGCGTTTTGCCTGTCGAACAAGAAGATGAAGTTGACCCAGACAGCGACGAAGAGATTTTGAGAAGAAAACTCATCGAATATCAAATGTATCACGAATTCTTCGAAAAAACCACACAAAAACTGAAAGAAATGGAAGACGTAAACAAACTCTATCGTGCTCCGGGCAAGGAGACCGAAAAAGTCAAAGTCATCATCAAAGATGTTGTTTTGGACGAACTTTTGGACGCATTTGCGAAACTTTTAGCGAGAGAACAACTCAAAAAAGTCAAACAAGACGAAGGTCCAAAACAGATTATGAAAGACCGTTTTACAGTTGCGGAAAAGATTGTTTCAATCCGAAATTTTGCAAAACAACACAAACGCTTCGAATTTGAAGAACTTTTTGATGAAGACATGACAAAGGGCGAACTAATAAACACCTTTTTGGCACTTCTCGAACTTCTCAAACTTCAGACGGTCAAAGTTTTGCAGAGCAAAACATTTTCAAACATAGTCATCATGGCAAATGAGGGATAAAATATGGAAATAGAAAACAAGAAAAACTTAAAAGAAATTGTTCTGTCAATTCTCTTTGTTGCGGGAGAAGGAGTTGACAAGTCTTTCATTCTCGAAAAACTTGCCATAACTGAAAAAGAACTCGACAGGGCTATCGAAGAACTCAAGGCTGAATATACATCAGACAAAGGCATTCACATTATCAGTTTCAAAAACAAAATCCAACTTGCTTCAAATCCTGCATACGCAGATTATATCGAAGAAGTGTTGAGTCCAATTAGAGAAAAAGCACTGACAAGAGCTGCTCTCGAAACCCTTGCAATTATCGCTTACAAACAGCCAATTACAAAGCTTGAAATCGAAACTTTAAGGGGCGTAAACAACTGTGACTACGCCGTTCAAATTTTGAGTGATCAAAACATGATTGAAGTTGTCGGCAGAAAAGACGCTGTCGGGAAACCACTTCTTTTTGGAACAACAGAAAACTTCCTAAAACGCTTCAATCTCAACGATTTGGACCAACTTCCAGATTACAACGACCTTCTCGAGCGTATCAAAGTTATTGAAACAGAAGAAACTCCAAAATCAAACAGCCTTTACAACGAATTCAAAATCCCAGATGAAGAAGAATTGCCAGAATTCCTTCAAGGCGAAGCGGGCGTTCAAAATGTATCCGCCGACAATAGAGATTTCTCAGAAATTGAAGATGAATTTGAAGATGATGAAGACGAAGAAGATGATGAATAATCATCTTTTTTTATTCTTTTTGCTTGCATTTTTCCATATATTACCATGTGGAAAAGAAGATCTCACACGGCACAAACTATTTCAAAATCAAAGTTAAATCAAAACCCGAATTCAAATTTGTACTTGTCACAATTTTCTTGTGTATTCTCACAATTATCATGTGCAAAATTTTTGTGATACAGACATGAAAAGGTTTTCTTTCAGCCCCACAAGCATATTGATATGGCTGTGGCTTTTGCTTGTGCTTGGTTTTGGTTCGTTTTCTGGATATCTTCTTGCCACAACCATTCACGAACTAGGTCACTACCTTACCGCAAAAAGACTGGGCTACAAACTCTCCAAATTTTCTCTTTCTGGTTATGGTGTGTCATTATCTTATTTTGAAGAAAAAATTGACCCCAAAGAAGAAATCAAAATCGCACTTGCTGGGCCGGCTTTCAATCTTTTCAGTGCTCTTCTAGTTTGTGGAATGTGGTGGCTCTGCCCAAGCGTTTATTTTTTCACATACAACTTCGTGTTTTGCAGCGTTATTTTAGCCCTTACAAATCTTCTTCCTGCCTATCCACTAGATGGGGGAAGAATCTTTATGAAAAGTTCAAACATCTTTTTCAAAGAAAAGACATCTCAAAGATTTACTCTCATTTTCAATCTGTTTTTGATTGTACTTTTCTTTTCACTTTTTATATGGTCATGCACAAAAAATTTCAACCCTACACTTTTGCTTTTTTCCATTTTTCTTATTGGCGGAATTATTGATTTAAAGTTTTCATCCAAGTACGAAAAATTGTGCGCCTTTCAAAAAAAGACAAAAAATTTTTGCAAGGTCTACTGCCTTTCAGCTGACCCAAGTACAACTCTCTCAAAGTTAATAAAAAAGATGTCAACCTCAAAAAAAATTGTTTTTTGTTTGACTCTACCTTCAGGCAAAGTCATTCTGCTTGGCGAAGAATTTATTCAAAAATTATCACAAAATTTTCCTATCCAAACAAGACTAGAAAATATTTTTAAAAATAATTAAAATTAAAATAGAAAAAAATATTTTATTTAATATTTTCTTTACAAAAAAATATTTTATCGAATTTATTGAAAATATTTAAAAATACCAAAAAATCGAACAAAAACAATTTTATTCGATTTATTTTTTTATTTTTTATTTATTTTGAATTAAATATGGCAAAAGTCTATCAATATTTTTTCTTTCAAGCTCATAAAGTTTGTCAATTATCTCATCGAGTTCAGTCGAAATGCCTTTGTGGTCGTCCTTATCTTTTATGCAGGTGACCACACCCATAAAAGTTCCCAAAAGCATCATCTCGGCGATGTTTCTTGTTGATTTGTCTAAAAGCGTTCCCATATTTATACTTGTCCAAAGCTTGGCTTTTTCAATCCAGTTGTTATCTTTTATATCTTCAATTTTTTCTGCCTTCGCAAAGTTCTCACACTCTTTTGAAAGACAACGATATTCATCTTGCTCACGCGAAAGCTCACTTATCAAATCAGTGTCTTCGACCTTTGTTATGATATCTTCAATTGATTGAACTGCAGTTCTTGTGTTTTGATAAACCGCATTCAAATACTGAACAATTTTTTCTTTTTCTTCCATAATTTCTCCTTCAATTTTATTTTAAAACCAAACAAAATTTTTATTCCAAATTTCGACAAAGTTTGCAAAACTTTTTGGGTATAACTCAAAAAATCTTTCTCAAACTATTTACATGAAAACATCAACAAAAGTTTTGATTATTTTGACAGCCATTTTTATCGTTCCAAACATCTTTTTGACACGATATCTATTTGCTGCATTCACACCGACCGAAACAGGATTTACACTCAGCTTTGACGCTCTTGCATGGACGGCACTTGCCTTTCAAGCGGTGTTAAACATTTTGATGACAATACTTTTCTTTAAATTCATCAAAACCCAAAGGCTGACAAACGCAATCTTCTTTTCTGCATTTCCACTTACGCTTGTTTACGCATTTTTCATGGTGTATGTGACTGATGTCAAAAATCTTGGTGGAACCACAGCACAGGCGGTCAGAGCAACGCTAAAAATCTCTGCCGAAAGCACAAATTCAAACAACTATCTTTGGGCGATTTTAGCCACTCTTGCATATCTTGTTTTTTTGTTTCTTATTCTTCTTTTCTCATGCCGACCACTATCAAAAGTTGTTGGCGCAACAGAGAAACTTGGTGATGGCAGAATAAAAATGACAGACTTCAAAATCGGTGGCGGAAAACAATTTAAACAGATTGAAAACTCCTTAAACAAAATAAATTTCAATTACAAAGAAAAAGAAAACAAAATCAGACAGATAAATCTTGACTCACAAAATGTTGTTTCAAAACAATTCCTAAAATTTTTAGGAAAGCAAAGCGTGGCCGAACTCGAACTAGGACATCAGGTCAAAAAAACGGCGACAATACTTTGTTGCAAACTTGCCGGTACATCCGAATCAAAAACACTTACACTCGAAGAAAATTTCAATTATATAAATTCCTACATCAAAATTGTTGCACCGCTCACAAAACGCTTCGGTGGCTTTGTTGACAAATACTACGGCGAAGGCATTTTGGCAGTTTTCGAACACGCACAAGACGCTGTCGAGTGTGCAAACTTGGCGACAAAATCAATTGCCGTCAAAAACAAATCACAAAAAAATCTGCCAAACATTGAAGCAATGATTTCCATCACAACAGGCGAACTTACATTTGGCATCACTGGTGATGGTTCCAAAAGCCCAACAATACTTTCTGAAAACATAATTTCACTTGCATGGAAAATGCAAGAAATAAACCAATATATCGGCTCAAAACTATTGATTTCTCAAAATACTCTCGGCGCACTAAATCAATCTTACAATTTTGCCTTTCGTTATGTTGGCGACCTAACTGAAGATATAAAGATTTCTGTGTATGAAAGCCTTGAAGTCTATCCAAAAACAAAAAAACAAAAATTGCTCAAACACAAAGATAAGTTTGAAGAAGGTGTTAGGGCGTACGAAGAAAAAGATTATCAGCGAGCAAAAACAATCTTTGGTGGCATTTTAAAAAATATTCCAGACGACAAACCAAGTTTTGTCTATTTCAATAGAGCAAGTGAAAAACTCAAAGAAGTTGCTTGACAGGGAGCAACTTTTTTTATAAAATATTTTACATGAAATTCCAAAGAACAAAACGACCAAAAATGTTCAAAAGATGTCCGCGTTGTCAAAACAAGTGCCTTGCGACGCAAGACAGATGTGAAGAGTGCGACTTGCTTTTTTCACGCCTTGAAAAAGCATCAAACAGAGCGGCAAAAAAGAAACTTGCACGTTTTGACAGAGATTATGTCATTTATACAAACCAATATCCAAAAGATATCAGCTGGATCAAACTTTTGCTTCTCACAATTTTCACTGGTTTGGTTGGTGGACATTACTATTATACCGGAAAGTTCATCAAGGGCGGTTTGATGTCAGCAGGTTTTGTTTACTTGATTTTTGCAACAGTTTTCAACGCCCAAATAGTGGCGACTTCGACCGAAATTTCTTATTATTACGCTCCAATAGGAGTATATGCTTTTGCGTGGATTGTTTCGCTTGTATATGTAATTTCCAAAAAATACAAAGTCCCTGTTTATATTGATGATACTACAGAAGAAACAGAAAATGATAAAGACGAAGTGATTGTTTTAGAAAAAGAATTAAAAAAGGCCCAAAAGTCGCAAAAATCTATCAAAAAAACTGAAAAAGGGGACACAAAATGAGGATTGTTGTTGGTATTTCAGGTGGTGTAGATTCTTCTGTTGCGGCGTATCTTTTGAAAAAACAAGGGCACGAAGTCATCGGATTGTTTATGATAAATTGGGACGAGCAAGATGGACAATGCACTGCCGAAGAAGATTATGAAGATGTAAAGCGAGTTTGCACAAAAATTGGCATACCGTATTTTTCTGTAAACTATTCAAAAGAATATTATGACCGAGTTTTCAAATATTTCCTAGCCGAATACAAAGCGGGTCGAACTCCAAACCCAGATGTTTTGTGCAATCGTGAAATCAAATTTGGTCCGTTTTTAGAAAAAGCAAGACAACTTGGTGCTGACATGATAGCGACAGGTCACTATGCGAAGACGATTCAAAAAGACGGAAAGACATATCTTCTCAAAGCCAAAGATTTGACAAAAGACCAGTCTTATTTTCTAAACCAACTCGATCAAACTCAACTTTCTTCGGTTATTTTCCCACTTGCTGACATTGAAAAGACAGAGGTTCGAAAAATTGCCAAAGAACTTGGTCTTTCAACGGCGGAGAAAAAAGACAGCACAGGCATATGCTTTATTGGCGAAAGGAACTTTAAAAACTTTCTAAAAACTTACCTTCCTGCTCAACCAGGCGAAATAAGAACGCTTGACGAAAAGGTTGTTGGTCGACATGATGGGCTTATGTATTACACAATCGGCCAACGCAGGGGACTAAATCTTGGTGGCACAAAAGATGGAAACGAAAACAGATGGTTTGTTTTGAAAAAGGACTTGAAAAACAATGTGTTGTATGTCAGCCATGGTGAAGGAGAAGAACTTTTCTCAAATGGCCTTTATGCAAGCGAATTCAATTGGATACCAGAAGTGCCACAAGAAAAAGAATTCGACTGCTTGGCAAAATTTCGCTATCGCCAAAGCGACCAAAAAGTGCATGTAAAAGTGATTGACAAAACGCATATTCAGGTTGATTTTGCCGAAAAACAAAGAGCGATTACCGAAGGCCAGTTTATTGTTCTTTACACCGAAGAAGGCATTTGCCTAGGTGGCGGAATAATAGACAAGAGATATTAGTTTGCTCTTGTCTTTTCTTTTTTGTGCAACATCAAAAATGGTTTTTTACAACTATAGTCTTTTCCATGTTTAAGTGGAAGAGAGTCAACAATAGATTTTAGTGCCTCAAATTTTTCTTCGTCGGTCGAGCCTTGTAAGCCATCAAATTCTTCAATTTCGAGAAAAGTGCCTAAATTCGGTACAATTTGAACATCGAGAGTAATCCCCCCCCCGTTTACAAATTCATAATTTTCAACTTTATAATCACACCAACAATTAAGCCCAGAGAGACCAAAAAGCTTTTTGGCATGGTCTATGTCATCAATTTTGATTTTTGTTTTTGTTTCATCAACAACATTTCCATTTGAATCAAAAATTTTTTTCTTATAAAGAATTTGTCTAATGTCGCAATCATTTCCTTTTATATTTCTGATGATAAAAGAATTGTCTATCAAAGTTTTATAAGAGACATCAAAAGGATTGTTTATATGCGAAAAATAAATGTCATGGTTTATATATTGGTCGCTTAATTGATATCCAACTTGTTTAAGAATTCTAAATGCTTTGTCTTTTGAATCAAAGAGTTCAACTGAAATTTCTGTCATATACTTCTCCTTGGTTAAATAATAACAAAAAAAAATATAAAAAGTCAAAAGAATTTGTCTATTGTGCTTTTGTGTGGTAAAATGTGTTATGTTGTTTACAACATATAAACAAATGCGAAAAACGAATGTAAAACGAAATTTTTGCCACAAGTGGAAAAAATGAGAAAGAATGATGTTTTTCGCATATGCAGAGGTGTCCGAGTGGTTTAAGGTGCAGCCCTGGAAAGGCTGTGTGCGAGAAATTGCACCAAGAGTTCGAATCTCTTCCTCTGCGCCAAAAGGAAAAGTATGTTAAAAAGTGTCTTAATAACTGAAAATAATTTAGATTTGGCGATAAATATCCAAAAAGAAATTTTTCCGCGCGAAAATGGAAAAGCCAATTTTCTCGAAAGTTTTGATGAACAAAAACTTTTGCCAAGCAAACTATCAAAAGAATATTTTTTAGTATACAAAGATACAAATCCAATTGGCCTTTGGGGGCATTATTGTTTACAAGAAAAAAATGAAGTTTGGCTTGGTTGGTTTGGAGTTGTCCAAAAAGAAAGAAGACATGGATACGGAACAACCATCTTCAAAAATTTTGAAAGTTGGGCAAAAGCGAATGGGTTTGATACAATACGACTTTATACGGATGAAGTCGACAACGCCATCGCATGCAAACTATATGAAAAAATGGGGATGATAAAAGAATATTATAAAAACAAAAATGATTTGTGTGAAGATATAGGAAATATTGTCATTTATTCAAAAAGTTTGAAACAAAATCCTGTCAAACTTTGGAACAGCAAATTCATAGGCTATAAAAAACAAAAAGAGAAGGAAAACGATGTTTGAAAAACTGCACAAACAAAGAAAAAAATTTTTAAAAGAGAATGCAAGGAAAGATTTTGCTGTTTTAAAAGGTGAAAACAACACACTTATTTCTGCACCGCATGCTGTTTCTCAAGTTAGACTTGGAAAAAACAAAGTCGCTGAAATAGGAAGTTTGGTTGTCGCACTATTTTTACAGAAGGAAACGAATTCGTTTTTGATTGCAAAGACCAAAAACAATTTTGATGACGCAAATTTTGATATTGATTGTGCTTACAAATTAAAAATCCTTGATATGATAAGAGATTTAAAAACAAAATATCTTTTCGACATTCATGGATTGGGAGCAGACAAAGGTGTTGACATAAACCTAGGCACTGGTTTTGAGAAAAATACACAAACAAATCCCAAACTTTTGCAAAAATTAATCAAAGACTTGAAGTCAAATGGTTTTTCAGTTTCAATAGACAATCCATTTATGGCAGGACCACGCACCATAGCAGGATATTCAAAGGATAATGCTCCAGATATTTGGTCAATTCAAATTGAAATTAATTGTGCAATTACAAACAAAAGAGAAAACGAAGAAAAATTAGAAAAACTATTAAATACATTAAAAAATTTCATAAATTCTCTTCCCTAAAATTTTCACCCTTCAAGGTGAAATTTTTTGGTTTTTAAATTGATGTGTGTTATACTCAAAACTGACTGTGAGGAATTATGTGGACGACTGAATATATCATTTCACAAGTTTTTGTTATTGTTGCATATCTTCTTGTTGCAACATCTTTTTTCACAAAAGACAAAAACAAAATTTTGATTCTTAATATCCTTTGTGTAATTTGCTACATGACCGCATACATTTTTCTAGGTGCAAAGTCGGGAATAATTATAAATGCAGTAAATTTTGTCAGATGTATTTGGTATTACATAAACACAAAACTTAATCGCCAAAAAGATTATATTTCACTTTCAGTTTGCCTTGCCTTGCTTCTCACATTTTCAATCATTTTTGCATCGTCTTGGTATGACGCATTTGCAATCACGGCAGGAATTTTAGTGACATACTCTCTTTGGCAAGGCAAAGTTGACATATACCGCTGGTCAATGATACTATGCAGTGTTTGCTGGATTGTTTACGGAGTATATCTTATGTCAATTTTCTCAATCATTGGGGAAAGTTGTTTGCTTGTTGTTGGCATAAATTCGGTATTGCATTATTACATCGTTGACAGATACGATATCAGTCGAAAAATGTTTTATACAGCCCTAAAAATTTATTCGGGGGACAAATCGGGTCATTCATTTAGCCATATAATGAGAGTTTTAAAACTTTGCAAAACTCTTCAAATGAGCGAAGGGGGAGATTGGCAAATCATCTCAACGGCAGCAATCTTTCACGACATTCATAGAATCATGTCAAATGAAGCTGGCAGATTCGTTAGCCCTGAAGAAAGCATTGAAAAGCTAAAAGAAATTTTAAAGCCATTTAACATTGACAAAGAAAAACTTGAAAAAATTTTGTTTATAATTGCAAATCATGAAAACAAAAGCATGGATTTTGATGATATTGAAGCAAAAATTGTTGTTGATGCCGACAATTTAGAATCTCTTGGTAAGATTGGTTTTAAAAGAACAATAAAATATTGTAAAGCCAAGAAAATTCCAATCGACAGCGATATAAATTTAAACTCGAAAAAATATATACCAGATATAAATCCAATTTCGGCGAAACATTACATCTTTCGAACTCTAATTCCAAACTCAAAAAATCTCAAAACCAAGACTGGAAAAAATTTGGCAGACGAAAAAAGAAAAGTTCTTGAAAATTTGTTCGCAAAGAAATTTCAAAAGTCTGCCAAAATTGACAAAAGTATATTGATTTTTGATAAAAAGTCTTCAAAAATCAAAGGAAATTCTCCAAAAATGAAGCAAAATTCTTTAAAAATAGGGGGTTTATATGACAAAAATGAAAGAAATAACACAGGTGGCTAAAAAATTAAATGTCCAGGAAAAAGATCTAAAATTATACGGAAAATATATTGCAAAAGTTGACAACGAAAAGTGCCAAAAAGCACCTGAAAAGAAAGCAACAAAAAATAGCGGAAAGCTCGGTAAATTGGTACTTGTGACGGCTATGACTTCAAACAAAAGCGGAATAGGAAAAACAACTGTTTCCATAGGTCTTGCTGATGCTTTGAATCGTCTAAACAAATCTGCATGCCTTGCCCTTCGAGAGCCTTCCATGGGACCTGTTTTTGGCATAAAGGGAGGCGCTACAGGCGGCGGAAAATCGTGCATTCAGCCATCTGACGAAATAAACTTGCACTTCACCGGAGACTTCCATGCTGTCGCACAAGCAAACAATCTTCTTTCATCAATTATTGACAATCACATTTTTTTCGGAAACTCCCTAAATATCGATACAAAAAGCATATTTTTCAAGCGTTGTCTTGACATAAATGACCGCAGTCTTCGTGAAATTTCATACAAGATTGGCGACAAAGAAATCAAAACAGGGTTCAATATTACGGCAGCAAGTGAGATTATGGCAATCATGTGTTTGTCAGAAAGTATTGATGATTTGAAGAGTCGAATAGGAAACATTTTGGTGGCATTAAACACAAAGGGCAAACCGGTCTTTGCGCGTGATTTAAAGGCAGAAGAATCGGTTGCACTTCTTTTAAAAGACGCTTTAAAACCAAATCTTGTTCAGACACTTGAAGGGAATCCGGCTCTTGTGCACTTTGGGCCTTTTGCAAACATTGCACATGGCTGCAATAGTATTGTTGCCACAAAATTTGCACTTTCACATGCCGACTATTGCATCACAGAAGCTGGTTTTGGCAGTGACCTTGGTGCAGAGAAGTTTTTGAATATCAAAACTCGAATAATGAAGCGAACGCCAGACGCTGTGGTGCTTGTGATTGTTTTGAATGTAATCAAAGAGCATGGCGACGGTGACATTTTGAAGGGATTTGAAAATGTTAAAAAACATATTGACAATTTAAAAAATGTCTTTGGCTTAAATCTTGTTGTTGCCATAAATAGACACAAAGAAGACGATGCAAAAGAACTTGAACTCATCAAAAAAATGTGCGAAGATGAAGGCGTCAAGGCGGTGTTTAGTGAGGGTTTTGCAAAGGGTGGAAAAGGTTGTGAAACACTCGCAAAAGAAGTTGTTTGCCTCTGTGAAAAGCCACAAAAACTCAAATATGTTTATGAGCTTGAAGATTCGATAAAATCAAAAATTGAGAAGATAGCAAAAAAGATTTATGGTGCAAAGAAAGTTGAGTATTCACTGCTTGCAGAAGAGAAGATAAAACTTGCAAACAAGTTTGGTTTTTCAAAGCTTTTTGTAAATATTGCAAAGACACAATTTTCTTTTTCAGATGACAAAAATTTATTGGGTGCGCCAAAAGATTTTGTTTTTCACATTTCTGACATCGAAATTCGTTCGGGAGCAGGAATGATTGTTGCTATCGCTGGCAATATGCTTTTGATGCCTGGCCTAGGAAGAAATTCAAATTATTTGAATATGCATTTAAAAGAAAATGGTGAGATTGAAGGGATTTTTTAAAACAAAATCATTTCAAAAAATTTGTTTTGTGACACAGAATATGATAGAATATGCATGAGGGAAAATATATGAAAGATTGTGTTTTTTGTAAGATAATTGCGGGAGAGATTCCTTGCTATAAAATTTATGAAGATGACTATACTTTGGCATTTTTGGATATCGCAAATGATATTTATGGGCACACTCTTGTCATTCCGAAAAAGCACAATGAAAATCTTTTGACGACAGACAGTTCGACTCTTGCAAAAGTGATGAACACGATAAAAATTGTTTCAAAACACTATGTAGATGACTGCGGTTTTGATGGGGTTGATATTTTAAATGCAAATGGAAAAGCGGCCGAGCAGTCTGTTTTTCACCTTCATTTTCATATTTTGCCAAGAAAGGTTGATGATGGAAAACGCGTTTGGCCAGAGCTTGGTGAAAACGATGTTGAACTTGAAAAGGTTTGCGAGACGCTAAAAATAATGCAGGAAAAATCAAAATTGCCGGAAATTGATGAAGATTGTGTTGTGCTTTATACTGATGGTGCGTGCTCGGGAAACCCAGGTGCGGGCGGCTACGCAAGCATTTTGAATTTTAAGGGAAAAGAAAAAGTGATTTCTGGTGGTGAGGCTGACACAACAAACAACCGCATGGAACTTATGGCTGTGATTTGTGGACTTGAAGCCATAAAAAAAGACTCTAAGGTGAAGGTGTTTAGTGATAGCGCCTATGTAATAAATGCTTTCAATCAGGGCTGGATTGAAAACTGGAAGGCAAAGAATTGGAAGAACAGTGGTGGAGATGCTGTTGCAAACAAAGAACTTTGGCAGAGACTTTTGAAGGCTATGGAAAAACTTGATGTTGAGTTTGTAAAAGTCAAGGGCCACGCAGACAACGAAATCAACAATCGTTGTGATGAAATCGCCAGAAATGAAACTGCAAAAATTCTGGCAGAGTTGGAAGAAAAAGAAAACTAGCATTTGCTAGTTTTTTTTAAATTAAAACCAAAAGTAAAAGTGTGATTGAACATGAAAAAATGCCATGCATAAGTTTTTGAGCGACAAAAATTTTGATTGGCATTTTTGTTTTTGCAAGCATGTTTATGGACTGCAAAACCGTTGAAATTCCGCCAAAACTTATGACAAATGAAGCAATGGAAACAGCGATAAATCTGTTTGGAAGAAGTGAGAGCGAGATGCAACCTTTTGTGATTTCAACAAAGCCTTGCAAAAAGGCACAAATACTCGGCGGAAAAAGCGAAAATAGTGGATTGAAACATTCGATGATGATGAAGAAAATTGTGATTATACAGCCTACGCTCAGGATGGCAAGTGTAGAGTTTAGAATAATTTCTGAAAAGTCAGCAGTGGGCTTGTCTTCTTCATATTTTTGAGAAGATAAATTGTTTTTTAGTTTGAAATTTCGCCAGCAGATTCCGTTTGTGATTGCACCCAAAACATGACTGATAAACAGAACATAACCAATTTGTGGACTCTTAAACATTGATGCTCCGACCGCTCCGATGATAAACATGGGCCCAGAAGTGGAACAAAAACTGCTCATTTTGAAGGCATCTTCTTGGCTTATTTTGTTTTGAACGAAAAGGTCGGCCACAAGTTTTGAGCCTACGGGATAGCCGGATAGAATTGCCATAAAAAAAACATAAATAGATATGGGTGGAGTTTTGAAGAGAAGATTAGAAAATCTTGAAAATGGTTTTGCAAATTTTGGAACAACATTTAAAGAAGAAAGCAGTCTTGTGAAAAACATAAAAGGCAAAACGCTAGGCAAAACATTTAGTGCCCAAGCGGAAATGCCGGACAGCGAAGCGGAGATATATTTTGTCGGATTTGACAGCATGCACAACAAAAAAAATATAACAAGAATTGAAAGCAAAATTGGTGCAAATGAAGATTTGTTTTGTGCTATATTTTTTTTCAATACTTTCTCCAAATTTGTTTGACTTTGAAACAAGAGTTTTTTATAATAACACAGAAAAGCCAAAAGACTTTTCTTGTTTTGTTTTATCTTATTTATCGCTTTTGAAAAAAAGAAGGAGATTTTATGTTTAAAATTGACAAGTTGCTTGAAAGTGCAAAAAAACGACAAAAAACGATTGTCTTTCCGGAAGCTAGTTTTTCGGACAGAACTGTCGAAGCTGTGAAAATTTTGCAGAAAAAAGGCATTGTGAAAGTTTTGCTTGTGGGAGATGCAAGTGCACTTTCAATTAGAAATAAATTTTTTGAAAAGTTTGATATCGTAAACCCTGTCACTTTTCCTGACAGACAAAAACTTGTCAAGGCTCTTTATGAAAAGAGAAAGGACAAGGGCATGACGCTTGAACAGGCAGATGAACTTGAAAAAGACCCATATTATTTTGCAACACTTTTGGTTGAGTGTGGTTATGCTGATGGAATGATTGGGGGCGCAGAGGCTTCGACTGCCACCACAATAAGACCCGCACTTCAAATCATTAAGTCAAAAAACAAAAAAGACCCTGTTTCATCTTGTTTTTTGCTTTATGGCAAAAACAAATTTTTGAAAAACGAAGCCGTCTTGCTTTCTGACTGCGCGGTTTTGGAAAATCCGGATGCGGACACGCTTTCACTTATTGCAAGTCAAAGCGTGGCAAGTGCAAAAAACTTTGGACTTGACCCAAAAGTGGCGTTTTTGTCATATTCGACTCATGGAAGTGCCAAGGGCGACGCTGTAAACAAAGTTGGTGAGGCTTGTGAGAAGTTTAAGAAGAAAAACAAAGACATTGTCTGTGATGGAGAGCTTCAATTTGATGCCGCTATGGTGCCAAGAGTAGCACAAATCAAGTGTGAAAAAAGTGAACTTGCTGGCGAAGCAAATGTTTTGATCTTTCCAAATATTGAAGCTGGAAATATCTGTTATAAAGCTATGCAATATGTGGGCGGACTTACTGCAATTGGACCAATTTTGCAGGGGTTGAAAAAGCCTGTAAATGACCTTTCAAGAGGTTGCTCGGTAGATGAAATTGTTGTGCTTTCTGCCATAACTGCACTTCAATGTGAAGACAAAAAAGAAAAAGAGGAGAAAAAATAATGAAAATTTTAGTTGTAAACGCTGGAAGCAGTTCACTTAAGTATCAACTTTTGGACATGAAAGATGAAAAAGTGATTGCAAAAGGAAATTGTGAGAGAATTGGAATTTCTGAGCCATTTATTAGTTATAAACACAATGGCCAGGAAATGAAGTTTGATGGCGCAAAAGACCACAACGAAGCCATAAAGAAAGTCTTGGAAATTTTGACAAACAAAGAATATGGCGCTATTAAATCACTTGATGAGATTGAAGCTGTTGGACACAGAGTTTTGCATGGTGGAGAGATTTATACCGAATCTGTTTTGGTGACAGATGAAGTTTTGAAAAATCTTGAGATACTTGTTCCGCTTGGCCCACTTCACATGCCTGCAAATATCTCTGGAATTATTGCTTGTCAAAAAGCTATGCCAAAAGTGCCACAAATCGCTGTTTTTGATACCGCTTTTCACGCAACTATGCCACCAAAAGCATTTATGTATGCCATCAAGTATGAAGATTATGAAAAATATGGCATAAGAAAATATGGTTTCCATGGCACAAGCCACAGATTTATCACTTATGAGACTGCAAAGGTTTTGGGGAAACCTGTTGACAAAGTGAAGCTTATTATTGCTCACATTGGAAATGGTTCTAGTATCAGTGCGGTAAACAATGGAAAAATTGTTGACACAACTATGGGGCTTACACCGCTTCAAGGAATGGTTATGGGCACACGCTCTGGCGATGTGGATGCTTCTGTTGTTCAGGCACTTTGCAAGAATAAGGGCTATACTGTTGATGAAGCATTGAACTACTTAAACAAGCAGTCTGGTATGCTTGGCATCTCTGGCGTCGACAGCGACATGCGTGTTATGGAAGCTGAGTCGGCAAAGGGCAACAAGCGTTGTCGTCTTGCTATGGAAATGGTAGGATATTCAGCTAGAAAATTCATTGGGTCTTATCTTGCAGTTTTGAATGGTGCAGACGCCATTGTGTTTACTGGTGGAATTGGAGAAAATGGCCCAATCACAAGACAAGATGCTGTTTCTGACATGGAAAACCTTGGAGTGTGTCTTGACAATGAAAGAAATTTTGGTGGCAAGCGTGGTGAAATGAAGTTGATTTCTACTGACGACTCTAAAGTGAAGATTTTTGTCATTCCTACAAACGAAGAACTTATGATCGCTCGCGACGCAAAAGCGATTTCACAAAAGTTGAAATAATTTTGAAAATCGGCAAATAAAACTTGACAAACAAATATTTTTGAGTTAAAATAACCGAGCATAGAAAAGATTTTTGGGTTTTTGCCCAATTTGAAAGATTGAAAGGAGAAAGAAAATGGCTGTTCCAAAGGGTAAAGTTTCTAAAGAAAGAAAACATACAAGAAATTCAGCAAATTTTAAAGCTGCTGCTCCAACACTTGTTGAGTGTCCAAAGTGCCACGAACTTATGGCACCACACACAGTTTGCAAAAAATGTGGATCATACAAAAACAAGACAGTTGTTGAAGAGAAAAAGAAGAAATAAATTTAAAATTTTCCCGACCGAAAAGGTCGGGATTTTTTTTGTTTCAAGCCCTTTTTCTTTGACTTGAAAGCTTGGTTTTTGATATTATATCTATGAAATAATCTCTATTTCTATATTTTTTTGATTTGTATAAAAATTTTGAGGTGATTTATGAAGATTGTTGTTGATGCTTTTGGGGGAGATAACGCTCCTGTTGAGATAGTTGAAGCTGCTGTTTGTGCTGTCAAAGAAAAGGAAGATTTGACAGTTGTTTTGACAGGCGACAAAGATACATTGACAAAACTTTTAAATGGCAGAGATGAGCGCATTGAAATTGTTCATGCGCCAGATGTGATTTCAAACAACGAATCTCCAACAATTGCAATCAGACAAAAGAAAGATTCTTCACTTGTAAGAGCTTTTGACCTTTTGAAAGAAAACGATGATGTCGTTGGGCTTGTTTCGGCAGGAAGCACGGGTGCGATTCTTACGGGTGCGATTTTTAAGATTGGAAGAATTAAAGGAATTTCTCGTCCGGCTCTTTGTCCAATTGTGCCTACTGCAAAAGACGGCAAAAGTGTGATGATTTGTGACAGTGGAGCAAATGTAGATTGTAAGAGCGAACACCTTTTGCATTTTGCCATTATGGCTTCGGCTTATAGCTCGATTATGGAAGGTATAAAAGAGCCAAAAGTGGCACTCTTAAACAATGGAGCAGAAGAGCATAAAGGATGTGAACTGACGAAAGAAGTTTTTCCGCTTATGAAAACACTTCCTATAAACTTTGTGGGAAACGTTGAAGCAAGAGATGTTATGTCTGGCGATGTAGATGTCGTTGTGGCAGATGGCTTTGCTGGCAATGTGCTTTTGAAAAGTATAGAAGGTACAGCGGTCACAATGGCTTCAATTTTGAAGAAAGAAGCAAAGAAAAACATCTTTAGGATTTTTGGTGCACTTTTGATGGGCAAGTTTAAGGGATTGAAAGACAAGTTTGACACTGAAAAGAATGGTGGTGCACCATTTTTGGGATGTAAAAAACTTGTTGTAAAAACTCACGGAAGTGCAAAGCGTGGTGCCTTTAAAAATACAATCTTGCAAGTGGCAAAACTTCATGAAAATGGACTCATTGAAAAGATTGAAGAACTCGTTTGCAAAATGACAGAGGTGAAAGATGATAGACAAACAGATTGATTATGTCTTTAAAGATGCTTCACTTTTGAAACAGGCTCTGACACACCCATCAAAATCAAAGAACAATTATCAAAGACTTGAATTTTTGGGAGACAGCATTTTAAACTTTTTGGTCGGGGAGTATCTGTTTAAGAATTGCAACAAGCAAGAAGGGGATTTGACAGTTTTGAGAGCACATTATGTTTCTGAAAAACATTTGTCTGAATGTTTTGATGAGATGAAACTTTCTAAGTATGTTATTTCAGGAAAGAGCCTTCAAAATGAAATTACTCCGGCAATCAAAGGAGATATTGTTGAGGCAATTATTGCAGGCATATACCTTGATGGTGGGCTGGAAAAGGCAAGGAAGTTTGTGATTGAAAAACTTCATGTGTCTGGCTTTGAACAGACCGAAAACGACAACTATAAATCACAACTTCAAGAACTTGTGCAGGCAAACTTTAAGTGTTCGATGAGATATGAGACAACAAAAATTGGCGACAATTTTGAAGCAAAGTTTTTTATGGATGAAGATTATATCGCAAGTGGTTATGGCAAAGACAAAACATTAGCCGAACAGAATTGTGCTTATGTGGCGATTTCAAAACTTTTTGTTGATTAAATTTAAGGATGAAATTATGTATTTTAAGAAAATTGAAATGATTGGATTTAAATCTTTTGCAGACAGAACTGTCATCGAATTTAATGGCGGTTTTACTGCTATTGTTGGTCCAAACGGATGCGGAAAAAGTAATGTTTCTGATGCTATTCGCTGGGTGCTTGGTGAGCAGTCTGCAAAGTCTCTTCGTGGCGACAATATGCAAGATGTCATTTTCAAAGGAACCGAGAAGAGAAAAAGCTTGTCATATTGTGAAGTGACGCTAACTTTTGACAATACTGACAGATTTTTTAACATCGCTTATGACGAACTTTCAATCACTAGAAAACTCTATCGCTCTGGCGAAAGTGAATATTTGATAAACAAAAACACCTGCCGTCTCAAAGACATAACCGATCTTTTGTTTGACAGCGGTATTGGAAAAAATGGTTATTCGGTTATTGGGCAGGGCAAGGTGTCTGAAATCGTCGACGAGAAGCCAGAAGAAAGACGAGCTATGTTTGAAGAGGCTGCCGGCGTGGCCAAGTTTAAATCAAGAAAGGTTGAGGCAGAGAAAAAGCTTGAGCGCACTCGTGACAACCTTGTCAGACTTGATGATATTCGAAACGAAATTGACAGGCAGATGGGACCACTTAGAAAACAGGCTGAAGACGCGAAAAAATATCTCGAATTTAAGGGACAACTCAAAGACCTTGAAGTCAATGCATATATTTTTCAATATGAAAATGCGAATTCAGTAAAAGAGCAAATAAGACAGAAAATGCAGGCTATTGAAGAAGAACTTTTTGCTCGTCAAACTGACCTTGAAAACATTTCAAAAAATTATGCCGAAGAAATGGACAAACTGTCTGATTATGACAAACAAATTGCACATCTCAACGATGAACTTTTGCGTCTTACTGTTGAACTTGAAAAGCAGGAAGGGGAAACAAAGGTAGTAAGAGAGCGTGTAAACTTCACCAGAAAAGAAACAGACAGGCTCAACCTTGACATGACAAATGCAAATACATTTATTGATGCGGCAATTGAGCAAGAGCAAAGAAAACTTGATGAGAAGGTGGCTCTTGAGAACAAACTTGAGATTTTGAACAAGAGTTATGACGAACTTTCTGAAAAACATCTCAAAATTGTTGACGAAATGTCAATGAGTGAAAGTGAAGCGGGACAATCACAACAAAAGATGATTGAGGCTCTTGGTTCGCTTTCTGACATAAAGAGCAGTGTTTCTCGTCTTGAGGCGGAAAGAAGTCTTTTGGTGCAGAATCGTGAAAACTTGCACAAAAACCTTGAAGAAGTGGGAGCAAAACTCGACAATGCGAAAAAACTTTTTGAAGAAAGTGCGAAGTCAATTCAGTCTGCAAAAGATGAATTTGGAAAAGTAAAAGAAGAATATGAAGAGCTTTCTGGCGCTATCTTTGTGGGCACAAAAGAAATCGCCGAACTTGAAACTGAGAGAGCAAATTTAAACACACAAATCAAAGTATATGAAAACAGAAGAAAACTTTTGACAGACATGCAGGCCGAATATGAAGGTTATGCTGGAAGTGTGCGAAGAATTTTGAAAGAGGCTGAGAGAAATTCAGCTGTAAGCAAGAGAGTCGTTGGTGTGCTCGCAAACCTTATTTCTGTGCCTGTGCAATATGAGACAGCTATTGAAGTTGCGCTTGGCGGTGCTGTGCAAAACATTGTCACATTTGATGAAAATGGTGCTAAGGATTTGATAAACTTTCTTAAAGAAAATGATTTTGGACGAGCAACATTCTTGCCTGTGACGACCATGAAACGCCGTGATATGGATGCAAAACTGATAGCTGGCAGAAAAGGTGTTTTTGGCGTAGCTAGCAAACTTGTTTCTTATGACAAAAAGATTGACAATGTCATCTCAAACCTTTTGGGTGGAACGGTGATTGTTGACACCATGGCGACAGCTGTTGACCTTGCTCGTGACAACGACTTTTCATTTAGGATTGTCACTCTTGACGGTGGAGTGGTTAGCACACAAGGGTCACTTACCGGTGGAAGCAAGAAAAACGAAGCGGTAAATCTTATTTCTCGTCAGCGTGAAATTGAATCGCTTGGAAATGAAATTGACGCTTTGGTGCGAAAAGAATATGAGATGCATCAAAAACTTGACCTTTTGAAACTTGACTTAAATACCTCTAAATCAAGGGAGAAAGAAGTAAGTCAAAAGAAGGGTGAACTTGAAGTGAAGCTTGCCGCTGAAACTGAAAAGTTTGAAGCACTTAAAAATTCTGTAAAAGACCTTTTGGATGAGCAGAGAGCATATGAACTTGAAAAGAAAACTGTGTCAAACAAGATTGGACTTGTAGATAGTGAACTTTCAAAATCAAACCTTGTTCAGAATGCTTTAAGTGGAAACAAAGATGATGCAGATACAATCGCAAAGCAGCAGCAAGAAAGATACAACGAGATAAGAAAAGAGCGCGATTTGATTGTTTCAAATATGACCGCCGTAAAGGTCGAAATTGCTTCTGTCGAAGAAAAAATAAGGGCGATTGTTGATGAACTTCAAAGAATTCAACTAGAAAAAGACAAACAATATGCAAATATTGAAGCAATAAAGGCTCACATTTCTGAAAATGAGAAATTTATTGAAAATGCCGAAGAGATGATAAGGCTTTCTATTGAAAACGCGAAACCATCAGAGGCTAAAGACAATCTTGTCAAAATCAGAAACGAAAGACAGGGGCTTGAGAACAGCAAGATTTCTATCTCTGCTCACATCAAAGAACTTGACGAGCAGAAGACAGTTTGTCTTGAAGAGATTCAAAAAGTCAATGACAAAAAATATAGAGAAGAGGCAAATCTTTCAAAAGTTGATATCGAACTTGAAAATATGCAAGAGAGAATTTATGAAGAATATAGCCTTGTGTATAATGATTGTTTGCAATATCGTCGTCCTGACTTTGAAATCAAAGAGGCTATGATTTCGATAAACAAACTCAAAAAAGAAATCTCTGCTCTTGGGTATGTAAATGTTCATGCTATTGAAGATGTTGAGACCCTTCTTGACAGATACAATGAGATGACAACACAATATGAAGATCTTAAGAAAGCGGAAGAAGACCTTGTTAAAATCATTAAGGACTTGTCAGAAGAAATGCTTACAAAATTTGACAATGTCTTCAACCAAATCAATGACAGCTTTAAAATCGTGTTTAGAGATCTTTTTGGGGGCGGAATGGCAAAACTCGAACTTACAGAAGCAGAAGATCCATTGGATGCCGGCGTGGAAATTATGGTTCAACTTCCAGGAAAGGCAGCAAACAAACTTTCACTTCTCAGTGGTGGAGAAAAAACGCTTACTGCAATTGCGTTGTTGTTTGCGATTTTGCGTCTTAAACCACTTCCTTTCTCGCTTTTGGATGAAATTGAGGCTGCTCTTGACGATGCGAATATTGAGCGTTTTGCGTCTTATTTGAAGCGTCTTTCTCAGACAACACAATTTATTGTCATTACACACAGAAAGCCAACAATGGAGCTTTCAGACAGCCTTTATGGTGTGACAATGGAAGAGAAGGGTGTGTCAAAGATTGTTTCGGTAAAACTTGCTGACGCAATTAAGTCTGCTACAGCAGCAAATTAGGGGAAAATATGGGACTTTTTAAGAAAATAGGAAATGCTCTCAAAAAGACAAAAGAAGCCTTTTCAAGAAAAATAGATTCTCTTTTGTCGCATGGCGAAATTGATGATGAACTTTTTGATGATTTGACCGACATTTTGATTTCTTGTGACATTGGTGTAAAGGCATCTATGGAGATTGTTGAAGAGCTTAGACTTTCTGCGCGCAAGCAAAAAATTCGTACTGCGGAAGGCGTGAAAACTCTTTTGAAGGAAATTGTCACTTCTTATTTTGAAGATGCGCCGAAACTTGAGATTGAATATCCTGCAATTATCACCATTATTGGTGTAAACGGAGTGGGAAAAACTACAACTATAGGAAAGCTCGCAAACTTTTTTAAAGAACAGAAGAAGAGTGTGACGCTTGTTGCGGGAGATACCTTCCGTGCTGCAGCATCTTCTCAACTAAATGAATGGGCAAATCGAACAAAGACGAGAATAATCAAACATGCAGAAGGTGCTGATGCCGGAGCGGTTGTGTTTGACGGAATTGCAAGTGCGAAAGCCAACAAGACCGATGTGCTTTTGGTTGATACGGCCGGAAGGCTTCATACAAAGACAAACTTGATGGCTGAGCTTCAAAAAATTGAAAAGATAATCGACAGAGAATATGCAGATGCTCATAAATATAACTTTATCGTTCTTGACGCTACTACGGGGCAAAATGCACTTTCACAAATAAATGCATTTGACGAGTTTGCTCACATTGATGGAATCGTCTTGACTAAACTTGATGGAACAGCCAAAGGCGGAGTGATTGTTTCAATTGAAAAAGAATATCGCTTGCCTGTTGTGTTTGTTGGAACAGGTGAAGGGCTTGAAGACATTGAAAAGTTTGAGCCAAAAGAATTTGTAGAAGGTCTGTTTTAAACAAACTAAGACAATCAATTTGATTGTCTTTTTTATTTTCCAAAACACAGATTTATGGTTTGTTTTGATGTCAATGTGTGAAGGGATATGTCGTTTAGGTTTAAAAATCTTGTTTGACCGACTTTCAAAAATTTTTCATCACCACAAACAATGTAGATTTTTTTGTAATATTCTCCATTGAAAATTCCTACTTCTTTTAGACCAATTTCTCTAAAATTTTTGAGGGTGATTTTATCATTTTCAATCATAAAAAGTCTTTTGAATGTAAAATATTTTTGTTCTAAGATTTCGTCTGTATTTAAGTTTAACCAATTTATCCAAATTTTTTGTGGTAAGGTTTTGTTTAGCATTAAGTCAAACTTTGGATTTTTTGTCTTGACGCGGATGTTGAAAATCTCGCTACATTTTTTGATTGAGAGTTTTAAAAACCTTTCTATATTTTGTTGGGTTTTTAGACAGAATAAACAACTTGAAAAGTTGAAAAATACAAATTTTTGTGATTTTGGTGGCAAATTTAACGAAATTTTTGCATTTATGCATGAAAAAATTGAATTTTCTAGACCATTTACTTCTGAGAAAAGAAATTTTGCACCTTGGCAAATGTGGTTTAGATACACTTTTTCTTTTGTAAAAAGGTTTTCAACCAAAATCGCATTTTTGATTTTTTTGAAGAAATAATATCCACTCTTTAAGGGGATGTTTAGTTCGGCAGATATTTTTTTGTGAGCGTTTGAAGTGTTTTCAAGTTTTAGATAAAAATTTGAGCCGTTTAGAACAAACTCTTTGTAGTCGCAGTTTATTTCGTCAATGTTTTGTTTTTGTGTCAAGCAAAATTCATTGTAGGTGGGATTTTGAATTTGGCCGTTTATCTTAAAAAATCTGTCCTTGAAAATTGGGTTGTAATTTGACGAAGCATAATAGTTTATGTTTAGTTTGTTTATGGTTTCAATTAGGCTCTTGTGGGCGAAATGTTTGTTTAGAATGATACAACAATTTTCTTTTAGTTTTTTTTCAAAATTTTTCTGCACAAACTCTTTGTCTATTATCAAGTTGAAGGGTTCTTCTTTTTTTGCTTGGCATAGGGCAATGAGTATATTTTTGGAAATCGGCTTTGAGATTTTGAAGATTGGCAGTTTTGGGTCGATTTTTAAATCTCTTAGAATATCAAAATCAATTTTGTCGTCATAGAGAATTGGAGCGTGAAATTTGATTCGATTTAAAATGACTTGTTTTGCTTTTTTTATATATTCTTTTTTTGTCATAAGAGAATTTTTGCCAAAGAAAAATTTGTTAGACCAAAATATTCAAGTTTTTTGGGTGAAAATGTTGATTGACAAATTTTTTTTTGATATAATTTTTTTGATGAATAATCAGACAAGAATTCCGCTTGCAGAAAGAATGCGGGCGACAAATTTTGATGAGTTTGTTGGTCAACAACATATTGTCGGAAAAAACAAACTTCTTTATCGAGCAATTTCAACGGGCAGTGTTGGGAGTTGTATTTTTTATGGCCCGCCAGGAACAGGAAAAACGACGCTTGCGGGAATTATTGCAAAAATGCTCAACGCAAACATTGAAAAACTTAATGCTGTTTCGAGTGGTGTGGCTGATGCAAAGGCAGTGATTGAACGCGCAAGAGCACAGAAAAAGATGTTTGGCACAGATACATATTTGCTGTTGGATGAATGCCACAGATGGAGTAAGGCGCAAAGTGATTGTGTTTTGCAGGCGATTGAAGAGGGGGATATCTACTTTATTGGTTCGACAACTGAAAACCCTTATACCAGCATGACCCGAGCGATTGTGTCAAGGTGTAGTGTTTTTGAATTTAAAAAAGTTTCTGAGAAAGACATTGAAAAGGTTTTGAGGCGTGCAATAACAGACAAAGAAAAGGGGCTTGGGGACTTTAAAACAGATTTTTCTGATGAAGCAATAAAATATCTTGCTTTTGCGTGCAATGGCGATGTGCGAACGGCGTTGAACGCACTTGAACTTTCGGTTTTGTCTACCAAACCTTCAAAAGATAAGATTATTCATATTGACAAAGAAGTTATGGCGGAATGTCTAAATAAAAGACCGCTCTCGCTTGACGAAAACATGTTTTATGATTATCTTTCAGCTTTTTGTAAGAGCCTTCGTGGGTGTGATAGTGATGCGGCGTTGTATTATGCGTTTAGACTAATCAAAGCCGGCATTGACCCGTTGATTATCGCTAGAAGAATGATTGCTCATGCCAGTGAAGATATTGGTATGGCAGACAGCAATGCTTTACTTCTTGCTACAAGTGCAATGTATGCTTGTGAAAAGATTGGTCCGCCGGAATGTTTTTTGAGCCTTACGCATGCAATAATTTATATATGTGAAGCGGAGAAATCAAACAGTGTGGTTGTGGCTATGAACAAGGCTATGGCAGACGCAGAGAATGAACGAGAAGACATGGTGCCAAACCACTTGAAAAACCACCCAAGCACTAATGATGATGGGCATGGAAAATATAAATATCCACATGATTTTGGTGGCTATGTAAAGCAACAATATATGCCTGACAATTTGAAAGACAGAATTTATTATGTTCCGAGTCAAAACGGACGAGAGAAAAATTTGATAAGAAAAAAGTTTTCGAAAAATGGCTTTGAGCCAAAAGAATAGAGGAAAAGATTATGTTTGGAAGAAGAGCAGATGGAAAAATTGTAAAAGGAATGCAAATTATTGACAAGGCGATGCCATATTTTATGCCTGAGCGTATTGATGCTGACAACCGCTATACTCAAGAGATAAGGTGTGAAGGTATCGACAAGTTTGTTCAACAAGAAAAAGCAAGAAGCGGTGTGCATTATAGTTATACCGAAATCATTATTGCTGCGTGTGTGCGTATGCTTTATGAAAGACCAAAGACAAACAGATTTATTTCAAACTGTAAGGTTTATCAACGAAATCATATCGCCATTTCTCTTACTGTTAAAAAGAGATTGACTGATGACGGCGAAGAGCTAACACTCAAATTTTTCTTTACCGGAAGGGAGAGCTTGCCTCAAATTAAGAAAATTGTTGATGATGAAATCGCTAAAAATATTGCAAATGAAGATTATGAGACGCACAAAACGACAAAAACTGCTGGATTTTTGTGCAAGTTGCCTGGCTGGATGTTTAAACTCGCCATGTGCCTTGTAAGATTTTTGGATAGACACGAGATGCTTCCAAAGGCCCTTATTGATGCGAGTCCATTTCACACAAGTTTGTTTTTCTCAGACTTAAGATCTATTAAGATGGGCAAGGTATATCATCATATTTACAACTTTGGCACAACTACTATATTTAGCACGCTTGGAAAGGTTAAGTATGTGCCTGTTGCTGAAAGAACGGGAGAGATCCATGTTGAGAAACAAATGGACCTTGGATTTACGCTTGATGAGCGCGTGTGTGATGGGCTTTATTATGCAAACAGTGTGAGAAGTCTTGTGAAAAACATTGAAGATCCTTCTCGTATGATGGAACCTTTGCCAGAACCAAAACTTTCTGAGAAGGAAGAGAAAAGACAAAATAGAGTTTATAAAAGAAAACTTAAAAAAGAAGCAAGAATAACAAGAAGAACTAAAAAGAAAGAGCAGAAAACTCAAAAGAAAGCTAAAAAGAAAAAATAATTAAGTTCAATATTTGATAAAAAAATATCCGGTTGGGTATTTTTTTTGTTTTTGATGTTTTGTGTCGAAAAAAAATGTTTTTCTTAAATAAAAGGGGTGTTGGGACGCTTTGTGGTATGATTTTTGGTGTCAAAATGATATTAAAAAAAATATAATTTTGTAAAATATTGTAAAAAGTTGAAAATTGTTGGCACTGTGAATTGACTGGTAAAATTATTGATTTTATAATCGTGTTTGTAAAAAACAAAAGGGGATTTTATGGAAACAAAACACATTTGGCCAAAAACAATTCTTTCTGTCTATAGATATTTGGAGCGTATATGCGACGCGATTGACAAGATTTCGATTGCGAGTGCACTTTCGAGCAACAATATATCTGGGCAGAATTATTTTTTAAACAACACTTATGCTATTTCACAGAAGCTTTTGGATCTTGGGGAGAGAAAAGTGACGCTCATAAATTTGAAACTTTTGACCGAAGATGTTTTGTCGAAAATGAAAGAAATTGATGCCAATCTTTTGATTGAAAAATATGTTGATGGAAGAAAAGCAAAGGAGATTTCGGAAAGATACAATCTTTCACTCCGCTCTGCATTTAGAAAGTTGGCTCTGGCTGAAGAATCCTTTGACAAAAAATTGAATCTTTTAGGATATGACGATGAGAAACTTTCAAAAATGCTCAAAGATGAGCGTTGGATAATAAATGTGTATGACAGATTTGCTCAAAACGAGAAGGAGATTGAGATAACCACAAGAGAATTGAGTAGAGCCGTTTGAGCTTAAAGTTTGGTTTCATCGAATTCAAAATAGTCTCGGTTCCGTTTTTCGTTTTTTGACTTTGGTTGGAGCGTAATTCGATTTGGTTTGATTAGGAAATACAAAATCAGCACGCTTGGCAAAGCAATTGAAACAATCAAAATGACCTTTGTCCCTGTTGTTAGGTTTGAAAATTCTTCTGCTTTTGGCTCAAAAATCTGTTCGCTCACCCTTTCAAAACTTTCTGTGTTTGTTTCTATGGGGGAGAGATAGTCTGTTATGCCTGAAAATACATATCCAAATTTTGACTTGCCGTCAATGATTGCACTGCAAAAGTACCAGACATTGTTTGTGCTAGAAACTTGCTCTCCAATTTTAGTGCCATAATAAGTCAAATTTGTCTGTGTGGAAATAGAAGCAATCGCGTTTGAAGATGTGTTTGGATATTCAAAAAGCGAATATGGAGTGAAGACCTTAAAATTTGATTGAGCAAAGGGTTTTGTTGGCACACCCTTCATAAGTGTGACATCATCTTTCTTTACATAACCTGTTTGGTCTTTGTATGTCGCGCGATAAAAATCATCTATGGCAGATTCGACCTTGACAAAGTATGAAGAAGGAATCTCAAAAAGAGCACTTGTTTGGCTTGGCATAGAATAAAAATAGACTCCGTTTGATTGAACCTTTGCGTACAAGTCTGGAATTTCTTCTGCAAATGCAATATTGAAATTTGGCAGAAGTGTGAGTGAAAATAAAATCAAAATTAAATTTTTCATAACTCAAGTTTAAGATATAAAAAATTTTTGTTTGAAATAGATTTTTGTAGAAAAAGGAAAAAATATGGAAAATATTATAAAAAATCTCATCAAAATTGAAAAAGAATTAAAAAATCGTGCAAAACCTTCAAAAATAAGTTCTTATAACAAAGGATGGAAGATTCATAAAAAACAAGTTTTGTTTCACAAATGTAAAAAGAGAAATAGATGGGTCTTTGGTGGGAATCGTTCTGGAAAAACCGAGTGTGGTGCGGTTGAGTGCGTTTTTCTTGCGTGTGGAATTCATCCATACAGAAAAAACAAATTGACAGAAGGTTGGGTTGTCAGTCTTTCAAGACAAGTGCAAAGAGATGTTGCACAAAAGAAAATCTTGGACTATCTTCCTTCGTCAAAGATTGAAAAGATTGTTATGGTTTCGGGCGGACAAGATAGTGCAGAGAATGGAATAATTGACTTCATTTTGGTGCGCTCTGAATGTGGGGGATTGAGCCGAATTGGCTTTAAGAGTTGTGATCAGGGCCGTGAGAAATTTCAGGGCACTTCGCTTGACTATGTCTGGTTTGATGAAGAGCCACCACAAGACATTTATGTTGAATGCAAAATGAGAATTTTGGACAGGCGTGGAGATATTTTTGGAACAATGACACCACTTAAGGGTTTGAGCTGGGTGTATAATACAATTTATTTAAACGAAAACCAAGACAAAGAAGTTTGGTGTGAAACTATGGAGTGGGCGGACAATCCGTTTTTGTCAAAGAAAGAAATCAAAAGTATGACACAGACGCTTCCTGCCGATGAAATCGAGTCAAGACGATATGGGCGCTTTATGCAAAATGGGGGTATGGTTTATAGTGAATTTGATGAAAATGTGCATGTGATTCAGCCGTTTGATATCCCCAAAGAGTGGCAGGACAATATATCTATTGACCCCGGTTTGCACAACCCACTTTCTGCGCATTTTTACGCGGTTGACTTTGACGGAAATGTATATGTTGTCGCTGAACATTTTCAAGCACAACAGACAGTTGAATATCATTCGAAGAAAATAAAAGAGCTTGCGGACAAGCTTGATTGGAAGAGAGATAGATATGGCTATCTTCATGCTCTTATTGACTCTGCCGCTTCTCAAAAGACACTTTCGAGTGAGAAGAATGTTGTGGAGCTTTTTTATGAAAACGGAATAATCACCGATACGCGAGTCAACAAAGATTTGTTTTCTGGTATCTCTGTGGTCAAGTCATATCTTAAATCTGTTGACGGAACTTCTAGACTTTTTATTTTTAAAAACTGTGTAAATTTGATTCGTGAGCTAAAATCTTATTGGTGGTCAGATGGTGACAACCCTATAAAAAAAGATGATCATGCACTTGATGAACTTAGATATTATCTTATGACAAAACCAATAAACAAACAAGTTGTCAAAAAAACCGAAATTCAAAAAGACAAAGAAAAATTGATAAAAAGATTAAAATACAAAAAAATAATGTAAAAATTCATAAAAAATATATTTTTTTGAAATTTTTAATATATTTTTTAGTTTTTTTGTTTTATTTTAAATTGTTTTTTCTTCTTTTCAAATAATTTGTCAATATATTTGGAAAAATATAAATAAATGTGGTAAATTAAATGAAAGAGGGAAACATGAAGAAACACTTTAAAATTTTTTTAATTTTGTTTGTTTTTTGCCTTTCTTTCACTTTGTGTGAATTTTTGCCTGAGTCTTTTGCCGCAGTAAGTGCAGAAGGGGAGCAAGTGGTGGTGGAAATATCAACCGCAGAAGAACTTGAAAATTTGGTGAACAATTATCCTGATTATCCAAATTCTACTGCTTCAAATAAAAAGGATTCTTCAAAAGCAAAAATAGTTTTGAACAACTCAATTGATATGTCGGGCAAGTCTTTGACTCGTACAATTGGCACCGCTGAAAAACCATTTCAAGGAATTTTTGATGGAAGGGGATATGTAATTTCAAACCTTTCAATCGATGCTACAAATGTTGACAACAATGAAGGCGTTGACAGCACTCAGTATGCTGGTCTTTTTGGATATACAAAAAATGCAACAATAAAAAATCTTGGGATCAACAATGTCACTTTGACAGTATCTGGATTGTTGACAAATTATGTCGGAGCTTTTGTAGGAAGAGCTGAGAACACAGAAATCCAATTGTGCAAGTTGACAGGCAATGTGGAATTGAACAGCAATTTTTATGGAATAACTTCTTTTGGTGGGCTTGTTGGAACGGCTGTTGACAGCAGAATTGAAAACTGTATTTCAAAACCAAATTTTCAAACAGCTTGGAATTTGAATAACTCTGACAGCAAGACTTTTTATTATGGTGGGCTTGTTGGAAACTTGATAAATTCGAAAGCGATTTTCGATGTGATTTCAACAAATATCGCTGTATCTACAACAGCATCTTTTGATGGTTCACTCTATGTAGGTGGAGTTTGTGGAGCTGTTTCGAGAATAGGCAGTGAAATCTCAAATATAGGCATGTCAAATACAATTTCTTGCACAGACAATTCGCTAAGTGGAGATGTTTTGTGTGGCGAAATTCTCGGCGTGATTGCAAACCCTGTTCCTGATGCGAGCATTCAGGCTATTTCAAACATACACTATGTTTCAAATTCAAATGTAAATCTTTTTGGTGATGTGGGAGACTATATTTTCACTGTGTCGAACACTCATGACAACATTTTGCCTTCAAGCATAACCACTCTTTCAAAAGAATTTTTCACAAGTTCAAACAATTCATGGCATCCGCTTTATGGAAATTTTGATTTTGCAAAGATTTGGTATGGAGAAGAAAGCGTTTTGCTTCAACCATTCTATGGCGATTTTTCAGTGAGAATTTCAACAAACATGCACACAAATATTTTTAGTTCGAAGTCAACGCTTGAAAGTGCATATCGTTATGGTGATAGCGTTTCAATGACATTTGCTTTCAATGAAGTGGGTGAAGATCAGTCTGAAGAAAGTGCGGAAGCTACAGAAAACAAACCGCTTTATTCAGTCTTTTATGATTTGACTTCTATCACCAGAAACAGCAATGAAGTTTCAAGAGTGACACAGAACGAAAATGGCGAATATATTTTGTCGGATAGTGGAAATATTTCGATTTCGACTTCAAATGATGGCTCTTTTACTTTGACCATAGGAAGCATAAATATGGCCACAGATGGGATTTATAATATCATTGAAAAAGCAAAAAATTTCAATTTGTCAGTCACTTCAAAGGGATTTGACAAAGATAATGAAGGCACAGAAACAGAAAGAGTTGGTGAAACACCAGCTTGGGTTTATGCACTTGGCTCACAAACAAAGAGAAATATTTTGGCTAATGAGATAATGTATTATGGCAAGCCTTCTCAAAATTCAACATACATAACCGAAGTCAAGGCAAATGAGCCTTATGCTTTTGCGGGCTGGTGGATAGATAAAGATGGTGAAGATGATGTGAGACTTGACACAACAGGTCAAACACTCACAATAAGATTTGGTCAAGGTGAGTTTGTTTCTGATCTAAACATCTATGCGAAATGGGTATATAATGCCTGCACAGTGACATTTTTGTTTGACGAGGGGATTGAGAAAATTGAGCTCTCCTCGGGCAGAAAAACAATTTCAACAACTGGTGACAGCGTGGACATCTCTAAGGGCGAAACAAGTTTTAAGATGGATATATATGTAAAAAAAGACAAGAGTTTTGATACGGGCGAATTTATTAATGACCTAAACACATATAAGACCACAGACCCTACAAAACAATTTTGTACTCTTAAAGATACAATTATTGTGGGCGACTTGAAATGCTATAAATTTGAGCTTGATTTGACAAGTTTGAATACTGTTGACTTTGAAAATAGCTTTTCGGTCAAGGCGAACACAACGGTAGAAACAAAATCACAAACACCTTGGCTTTGGATAGGTATTGGCATCGGTGGTGGCGTTCTTGTGATAGCTGGCCTGATTGTTTTGATTGTTGTTCTCAAACGCAGAAATGGCTTCGGTGGCGGGTTTGGTGGCGGCGGATCATTTAAGAGAAACAGCTATAAAGGATATTATTAAAATGAAAAAAAACTCACAGCGATGTGAGTTTTTTTTGTTATGCTGTCAAAAGTTTTTGAGCTATTGAATTGTCTGCAATATTGGTCCAATTTGATGTTTGTGTGATTACGCCGGCGTTTAACATAACAGCCATGAGATTGTCAAAACTTTCTTCGCTCATTGTCATATCTCGTGCCCATGCTTGAATGGCTAGATATTGTCTTACAGCGGCAGAAAGTTCTGCGATTGTGTTTCCATCAAAGCTTGGCAGAAGTGCGGTTGCAACAGCGTCAGGTGTGCTTGTTTCGATAAAATTGTATGCTCTTTCGATTGCCCTTAAAAATTTCTCGGCAACATCTCCATGTTTTTTAAGATAACTCTGCTTTGCCACAAAACAAGTGTATGGAATGCTTCCTGAAAGTTCGCCTAAACTTGCTACAATAAAGCCCTTGCCTTCGTTTTGAACATTTGTTGCGGTTGGTTCAAACAGGGTGCAATATTTTACGCTGTCGTCTCCGTCCCAAACACTTGCTGTGAGATTGAACGCGACATCCGTGCGAAGGTTTATTTCGCCGGCACCAGTGCCAATTGTGTAGCCACCATGCTCGATAATGTATTGAAGCGTCATCGCAGGCATTCCGCCTTGTCTGCCACCGATAATTGTTTGGTCAACCAAATTGTCAAGTGTGAAGTTTGATTCGTTTTCTTTTGAAACAATAAATGAGCCGTCACAATGTGTCAATTGGCCGAAGGCAACGGGTTTGTCTTTTACACCTTCTTGCTGGGTGTAAACAACCGTTTCTGGCCCCGCCAAGATTATGTCAGAGCTTCCGCTTAGAAGTGAACTCATTGATGCGTCAGAGCCACCGCCATTTGTCAGACTTACTGAAAGCCCTTCATCTGCGAAATATCCGTTGTTTATCGCAACATAGAGTGGGGCATAGAAGATGCTGTGGGTCACTTCGTTGAGCTGGATTTTGTTGTAATCTTTTTTGCCACAACCAAACGATAAAAAAGCAGATGAAAAAATCAGCAAAAATACCGCCATAGCAATGCTAAGTTTTTTCAAAATTTTCATTTTTCCTCCTTACAAGAGTCAATTTATGCATTTTGAGAAGTTTGTGTCAGTCATCTGGTCAAAAATGCTTGCAAGAGAGAAAGAAAAGTTGTATAATTTTTGCATTGGGAGAACGCTATGGAAAAGACATATAATCCTCAAGATTTTGAAAGTAAAATTTATCAAAATTGGCTTGAAAAGAAATATTTTTCTGCAAAACCAAACAAAAACAAAAAGAAGTTTTCTGTTTGTATGCCACCACCAAATGTGACAGGAAAGGCTCATGTTGGACACGCTTTAAACAACACAATTCAAGACATTTTGTGTCGATATAAGCGCATGAATGGATTTGAGGTTTTGTGGACACCAGGTACTGACCATGCTGCTATTGCTACCGAAGCAAAAGTTGTCGCTTCGCTTGAAAAAGAAGGTCTTTCAAAAGAGAAGCTTGGGCGTGAAGAGTTTATTAAACGAGGTTGGGACTGGTACAATCTTTATGGAAACACAATTTGTGACCAACTAAAAATGATTGGAATTTCATGCGACTGGGATCGTTGCGCTTTTACTATGGATGAAAATCTCAACAGGGCAGTGAGACATTCTTTTGTTGAGTATTATAAAAAAGGCTTTATTTATAAGGGTAAACGAGTAATAAACTATTGCCCACATTGCAAGAGCTCAATTTCTGATATTGAAAACGAATATAAAGACCAGACCACCAAACTTTGGCATATAAAATACCCTTTTGAAAATGGTAAAGGCGGAATTGTTGTTGCAACAACTAGACCTGAAACACTTTTTGGTGATACTGCTGTTGCTGTAAATCCAAATGACAAAAGATATAAAGATGTAATTGGCAAAAATGTAATTTTGCCTATCGTAAACAAACCGATTCCAATTATTGCGGATGATTATTGTGAAATGGAATTTGGAACAGGTGCGGTGAAAATTACTCCGGCACACGACCCAAATGACTATGATATGGGACTTAGACATAAACTTGAAATGGTCACGGTCATTGATGATGAAGGAAAACTCAATGAAAATGCTGGAAAGTTTGCTGGCATGGACAGAATTGAAGCTAGAAAACCAATTGAAGAAGAACTTTCTCGCCTTGGCGTTTTAGTAAAAACGGAAACATATAAAAATAAAGTTGGGTGCTGCTGCCGTTGTGGAAGTATGACAGAGCCAAAAGTTTCGGAGCAATGGTGGGTGAAGATGAAAGAACTTGCAAAACCTGCTATTGAGGCTGTGAAAACTGGAGAACTAAAGTTTGTTCCGAAGAGATATGAAAAACAATATTTGAATTGGCTTGAAAACATTCAAGACTGGTGTATTTCTCGTCAACTCTGGCTTGGACACAGAATACCTGTTTTCACCTGTGAAGACTGTGGCTTTGTGGGCGCTTTTGAAGAAGATTTGAAGGTTTGCCCAAGATGTGGAAGTGCACATATCAGCCAAGACCCAGATGTTTTGGATACTTGGTTTAGTTCGGCACTTTGGCCATTTTCAACTCTTGGTTGGCCAAAACAGGATGAATATTATAAATATTTTTACCCTACAGACTGCCTTATAACCGCTTATGATATCATAACTTTCTGGGTTGTTCGTATGGTGTTTAGTGGACTTTATTTTACAAAACAACTTCCATTTAAAGAAGTTGTAATAAATGGTATTGTCAGAGATATTCATGGCAGAAAAATGTCTAAGAACCTTGGAAATGGAATTGATCCAATTGATGTAATCAATGAATATGGGGCAGACAGCCTTAGATTGAGTCTTGTAAACGGAACATCTATGGGCATGGATATTGGTTATTCAATGGACAAGGCGAAAGATAGCAAGATTTTCATCAACAAACTTTTCAATGCGAGCAAGTTTGTGATTCAAAATACACAAGACATAAAAATCAAACCAATCAAAGATTTTAAGCTTGATGAAAAAGACAAGTGGATTTTGTCTAAACTCCAAAATTTGATTAAATCAACATCTAAAAACATAGAAAAATATTCAATCGGTGTAGCTTCTGCAAATTTGATTGACTTTACTGTATCTGTTTTCTGTGATTGGTATATTGAAGTTTCAAAAATTGAGCTTTATGGAGACAATATTGAAAACAAAGAAAAAACACAAAATATTTTGCTTTATGTTTTGACAAATCTTTTGAAACTTTTCCACCCATATATTCCATTTGTCACAGAAGAAATTTATCAAAATCTTGCGGAACATGATGAAAGTATAATGATTTCTAGTTATCCAAAAGTTGATGAAAAACTTGTGTTTAAAGATTTGAAATTTGATATGATTATCAACATCATTAAGGCTATAAGGGCGATAAGAAGTCAGTATAACATTGCAGACAACAAAAAAATATCTATCAAAATTGTTCCACTTGCAGAAGAGAAGCTTTTGAAAGAAAATTTGACAGTCATTTCAAAACTTGCCGGTGGAAGCAGTATTGAACTTTTAAGGTCAGAACCAAAAGAAAAATGTGCTAAGACATCTGTTTCTATTTGTGATATCTATTTGCCTATGGGCGACCTTGTAGATGAAAAACAAGAAAAAGAAAGAAATGAAAAACAAATTGAAAGTTTGAAATTTGAAATTTCTAGAAGTGAAAAAATGCTTGCAAATGCGGGATTTGTGTCAAAGGCACCTGCAAGTCTTGTTGAAACAGAAAAACAAAAACTTGAAAAGAATAAGGAGTTTTTGAAGAAGCTTTTGGGAGAGTAAAAAAAAGACTCAAAATTTGAGTCTTTTTTTTGTGTGGTGCGGATGGAGAGGGTCGAACTCTCACTCTTTCGAACTTGCCCCTTAAACAAGCGCGTCTGCCATTCCGCCACATCCGCATGTTAAAATGACTCTGTCATTATAATACAAAAAGGTGTCAAAGTCAACCGATTTTGCAAAAATTTTTATTGCTCTTTTTGTGGCAAAGTTTTGATTTTTTGGCTATATAGTGTTATAATATATATATGTTCAAAAAGAGAAACCTTCTCAAGATGTTTTGCATGACAATTTTTGCCATGATTTTTTCTTTTGGTTTTTTTGGCGTAGAGAATTATGTCGCAAATGCAACCGAAATTGAAACCTATGAGTCGTTTGACAATTCTGTTTCAGAGATGGTTGGGGCATTTGATTATCACAATGATGTTGAAAGAATTGTGCTTGATGAAGACGAATTTTATGTTGAAGACAACGAAGTTTTTGTTTCTAGTCAAAGTGCAAAAAAGCTAGGCTTTAAGAGTGCGGACAAATTTTTGGCTTCGAGTTCGCTTGAAGGGGTTTCGGCGTCGCAGATTGATGACAAGCTTGTTTTGACAAGTGTGCCAGGAATTTCCAGACTTATTGTTGTGTCGCACAAAAAGCTTTCTTCTTGTGGTGCAATTTCAAAAGCTGAATATTCAGATTATCACATCTTTCAATATAAAAACCTTTCTGATGCGCAGAAAGCATATAACTATTATTCAAGTTTGGACTTTGTAGAGAGTGTTGAATTTGACCAAATAATTTCTGCAAATGATGTCATTGTTGAACCAGACGCGACTTCTTATAATTCTTGGGGCTGGCAGATGCCAAAAGACTTGTTGGGAGCAAATGAATATCTTGATGCTCTCTTGTCAAACTATTCGCAGAGTGAGCTTCAACAAATTGTTGTTGCAGTTTTGGACAGCGGTATAAACACTTCGCACCCACTTTTGCAAAACAGAATTGTTTATCAGTATGGCAAAGACTTTACGGGAGAGGCATCACAAACTGCGTATAAATTTGAAGACTATTATAAACACGGCTCGCATGTCAGCGGAACAATCGCAGAAATCACACTTGACAATGTTAAGATTTTGCCACTTAAAGTGTTGAACTCAAGCGGAAATGGCACCTTGACAATGATTGTTAATGCAGTTTTGTATGTCAATGAACTTGTAGAACATGGCACGCTGAACATTAAAGTTATGAATATGAGCCTTGGTGTTGAAGCCAGAAGCATGGATTATGCTGTAAGAGCAAACAGAGTTGCTTCTGTCAGCGACCTTGCGAATGCAATAAACAGGGCATATGATTTGGGTGTGGTGTCCGTTGTTTCGGCTGGAAACAACCACACAAACGCTTCAAGCTCTTCACCTGCAAATATTCCAAATGCGGTGACGATTTCGGCTTTAGATCCAATATACAACAATTATATAGAAAAGAAAGTTATTGGCGTAGAGTTTGCTCAAGCATATAGCAATTATGGCGATGTGATTGACTTTGCTGCACCTGGTACCAATATAAAAAGCAGTATGTCACGAAATTATTCGAAAACTGAGGATACTATGAGCGGTACTTCAATGGCTGCACCGCATGCTAGTGCTTGCTTTGCTCTTGTGCTTTCAAACCCTTATTATGCTGATTTTAGCTGTGACAACATTGTTCAACTTTTCAATGTTAGTGCGGTTGATTATGGTAATCCGGGAAAAGATATTTATTATGGCTATGGGCTTATAAACATTTCTGACATCGGAGTCATCAAAAGTGGAAGTGTTGAATTTAGTGTGTCTGAGTCTGTTCAGGAAAACCCTATTTCTGTGGCTCTTTCGTATAACAGCGACAACACTGTAAGAATTTATTATTCGCTTGATGAAACCATTGAGAGTATTGAACCTGTTGTGTCGACAAAGATAAAACTCTATTCTTCTCCAATCAACCTTTCACAAACCACAAAAATCACTTGTATGGCATTTGTTTATGACTCACATGATAATCTTATTAAGAAGAGTGCATTGTCAACAAAAACATATTATTTTGACAATTTGGACCTTGAATCGAGTTATACTTTTGAAGAATATTCTTATGGCCTTGTGCTTTCAAAATATTCGGGAGAACTTGTCACATTGAAAGTGCCCAAAACAGTGGGTACAAAAAATGTCGTTCAAATCAAGGGGATTGCCTTCAATAGTTCGTCTGTCAATGTGTTGTATCTTCCTGAATCAATAAGTTTGATTGATGAAAATGCTTTTAATGGAAATCAATCTTTGAAAGAGATATATCTGCAAAGCCCAAATGTTGAAATAGGCAAAAATGCGTTTAGAAATGCAAAAAAACTTGAGATTGTTGACATGCAAAAAGTTTCAAAAGTGGGTGATTTTGCTTTCGCATATTGTGAAAAATTGAGAAATATTTGTTTGAAAGATGTCACCACTATTGGCAAGCACTCTTTCTCTTATTCTGGTCTTAAAACAATTTTGCTTGGCAAAAACCTTGAGTCTCTTGGCGTGCAATATGGACTTGGATTGGAAACAGTGTATGGTTTTGAATCAACCAGTGCAGTGAATCTCCCTGGCACATTTGTAGATTTGACGCTTAGAACTTCTGCCCTTGATTTAAGAGAGGTTTTGGAAAGGGGACAGCACTATATTTTTGAAGCAGATGTTTTTGGCATTGAGCCGGTTGTTTCTGTCAAAGGCGTCACTGCTCTTTCATGTGAAGTTGAAGAAACGCAAGTAAGTGACTATCAAAGACACATAAGAGTTGATATAAACACTGCATCAATGCTTTTGTCAAATTATCAAATTTATTTGCAGATTTCGGACTATTATGAAACACCACAAAATTCTCAGGAGATTCAACTTGACATTGTGCCAGCAGGCACACAAAAATTTTCTTTTGACACAACAGAAGTTAGTGACAAGGTGAGCATCTATGTTGATGGAAACATGGTAGAAAATGGAGACGAAAAATACAAAAATGTCACATATACACTTGATTTTGTGGTCGATGAAGGCTATCAGATTGACCATATTTTGATAAATAATACAGCTTATTCGGGTGTGAGTGTTGTTTTGCCTTCGGTGAATAGTGACCTTGAAATTGAAGTCAGTGTAAGGGTGATAAATACATTTTCAATCACATTTGCTACAGATGAGCACGCGAAAGTTTTTGTTGCCGACGCTGAAGTTTCTGATATGATTGTTTCTCGTGGGCAAAATTTGACATTTAAAGTGGCTTTTGATGTGGGCTATGATGCAAACATCGTCACGCTAAATGGTCAAGAAATCTATTTGACAAGAGATAAAACATATACGCTTTTGAATATTTTAAATGATTTTGAAATTGAAATTGGAAGTGCGGAATCAATTTATACAGTCACTCTTTCAATTGGAAAGGGTGTGAATGCACTTTCATCAAATGGCAGAATTGAACAACTTTCTGATGATGAGAGCAAGACTTATGTTGTTGAAGTTGCCGAAGGCGACACAAAAACTTATATTATTTCAACACTTGATGGTTATCGAATTGAAAGTGTCTTTGTAAATGGACAAAAGAGAAGTTTCTTGAACAATGCTATCACACTTGAAAACATCTCAGACAACTATGATATTGTCGTTTCATTGGCGAAAAAAGAGACAAGAATATGGGAGAGCGATTCAATCATAGTCAAATATCTTCTTGTCTTTTTGGGGCTGTTTGTAGTGTTTGTTTTGGCAAAGATTTTGCTTGTAATTATCAGAAAAGAGAAAAATCAGACCGAAACAAAAATGTTTAGGAGATAAAAAAAGAGCAATTGTTTGCTCTTTTTTTGTTATTTTGAATAGATATATTCGTTTGTTTTTTCGCCCCTTTCAGCCTGTGGAATATATCTATTTTCTAATCCCTTGCCATAGTTGACCGCCTTTTCATATAAGTATGAGCTTAAGACATGAGAGTAATTGTGCATATTTAGTTGTTCAACATATTTTCTGCAAGGTTTATAATCTGTAAAAATTTTGAAAACCTTTATATCGTTTCCATTTTGGACAGAAAACTCAGAATGTGCATCTATAGGAACGATATATGGTGTGATGCTAAAATCAACATGATATTCAGCATCAATTCTTCCTTCTTTTGAATATTTTATGAATGATGACCTTAAATATGCTTTTGATACAAAAGTGGCAATCTCATCTTTTTGAATTGCACCATTTTGAGCGTATATTGCTCTTGCCACATAAACAACTGGGCGTCTATTTTCCATAAAAATTCTCCTGCGCATAATATAACATAGTTGAAAACAGATTGCAATAGCATATTTGAAAATTTTTAGAAGATTTCGTTTTAGATATTGATACTAAAAAACAAAAAATCGCAAAAGCGATTTTTATTTGACCAAGTCTTTTATTTTTTGATTTATGTCCAGTTCATTGTGGGCGACAACTCTTATTTCATCTCCATCTTTGTTTGGTATGGAAGGTGAAAACGCTTTGTCTGTGTCTGTTGCTCTTAACCTTAAAATTTTCTCTTTTTCTTCTTCAAAATCTAGTTTGTTTTTATCGTTCTTTTCTGTCTTTATGTCTTGTGCAGAAGTTTCAACTGCTGTTTCTGTTTGGTCTCTTGTCTCTTCAACTTGTGTTTTATTTTCAGGGGTTTCTTCTTGTTCAGAAATTTCGGGTTGATTTTCCGCGCCATCAATTTTGTGTATTATTTTTCCACCTGACACAATCAAAACTTCATAACCAGGGTAGTTTGCCATGTTTATGTTGTTTGAATTGAATCCATATCCAGTGGACCCACCAAATCCGGCACCATATCCGCCATAAAATCCGTTTCCATATCCAGCACCATATCCATATGTGGGTGCGAAACGATTATATCCATATCCAAAACCAGGATAACCCATATATCCGCCACCAATATTTCTCATGGTTGGGCCATAGGTGTCAATATTTCTTTTCAAGAAAACATGTTCTTTTGTTTCGTCATTTGAAACGGTGGTTTCTTCTTTTTCTCGTTCGTTAGTTTGGCAATTTTCACATTCACAAACAATATTTTCAAGTGAGTTTAGGGCGTTTATTATGTTTTGATAATATGCTAGCCTTGCATTTGAATTGTTTGAGAGCAAAGTGAGTTTTGCGTTTATTTTTTCTTGATTTTTTTCTGCGTTTTTCTTCAAACCTGCTATTGATTTGAGTGAAGATTCATATTCGTTTTTTGAATAAGAAATCGTGTTTGTGTATTTTGCAAGATTTGATGAAAGCTCGTTGATTGCAGAAGTTTGAGCCCTTGAATATTTTTTGTTTTTGGAAAGATTTGACTTTATGCGGCTTGTTTGAGCAAGAATGTCAGACTTGTACAATTCTTCGCTTGAAAGCATGTCCTTTGAAAAGTCAATGTTTTCTTTTATGCCGGTTGCTGAAATTTTTTCAAGTGTTTCGCTTGAAAGTGAAATGTCAGATGGATTTGCTCTTTGAACACTTGAAATTGTGTTTGCTGTTGAGTCAAGTTGGTTTGAAAGTTTGTTTAAAGTGGCATCAGTCTTGTTTGTTCCGCATGCTGCGAGCACAAAAACCATTGAAGAAAGTCCAATGCCCAACCATATTTTTTTCATAATACCTCCATTTTTGTTTAAGGTGTGAAAAAACTTTGGTTTTATACGCAAAAAAAGTTTAAAAAAGCTTTTTATGTCAAAAAAAAATATTGAGGTGAAGAGTGGAGGATAAAAAACGAAACGAGCAATACAACAATTACGTCAAAGCAAAAATCCCTAAAACACATGCTTGGCCAACTCTTTTTAGGTCATTTTGGGTGGGCGGTGTGATTTGTTTGATTGGGCAAGGTATAAATGATTTAATTTTGTTTGCTTTTCCATCTGTTTCACAACAATCTGCTTGGGCGTATACGCTGATTATTTTGATTGGTGTGGCGTCATTTCTCACCGGGATTGGGGTTTATGACCAAATAGGCAAATATGCCGGCGGTGGCTCGATAGTGCCAATTACAGGCTTTTCAAACTCTATTGCAAGTCCTTCAATTGAATTTAAAAGCGAAGGCATCATTTATGGAATCTGTGTGAAAATGTTTTCTATTGCAGGCCCTGTGATTGTTTTTGGGGTGAGTTCTAGCATTGTGGTGGGGCTGATTTATTGGATAATTTCACTATTTTAGAATTGGGGGAAAGATGAAGATAAACAAAAAGCGTGCACAGACAATTGTTTTGAAAAACAAACCAAAAATCATAGGGTCTTATTCAATTGTTGGACCGAAAGAAGGACAAGGAAATTTTTCTGAATATTTTGACTATGTTATGAAAAACGACCATTTTGGCGAAAACACATTTGAAAAAGCAGAAAGAAAAATGATTGAGACTGCAATAACAGGCGTAATTGAGAACGCAAAACTTCTGCCAAGAGATATAGATGCTATGGTTGCGGGCGATTTATTGAACCAAATTATTAGTTCGTCTTATGCCGCTCGCGCGTTTGAATTTCCTTTTTTGGGTGTATATGGTGCATGTTCGACAATGGCCGAAAGCATGGCCGTTGCGGCAGTTTTGGTCGATGGCGGTTTTTGTGAAAATGTGGTGTGTTGCACAGGCTCTCACTTTTCCACCGCTGAAAGGCAATATAGATTTCCACTCGAACTTGGAAACCAGCGCCCACCAACTTCTCAATGGACAATTACCGGTGCGGGAAGTTGTGTTTTGTCGCTTCAAGGCGATGGGCCAAAGGTGACAAGTGTGACATTTGGAAAAGTTGTCGATTGGGGTGTAAATGATGTAAACAACATGGGTGCAGCGATGGCGCCAGCTGCGAGAGATACTCTTTTGGCACACTTTAAAAATTCAAACACAACGCCAGATGACTATGATTTGATTGTGACGGGAGATTTGGGGAAACTTGGGAGCGAGATTTTGATTGACCTTATGGAAGACGAGGGAATAAAACTTGGCGTAAGTTATTGTGATTGTGGTCAAATGTATTTTAAGCACAACCAAAACACTTTTTGTGGGGGTTCGGGAGCGGGCTGCTGTGCAACGATTTTCAATTCTTATATAATAAAAAAACTCAGGGAAGGACTCTATAAAAAGATTTTGTTTTTGCCGACAGGTGCGCTTCTTTCTACGACGACGAGTCAACAAGGTGACACAATTCCTGGAGTTTGTCATGCTATTGTTGTTGAAGCATAAGTGAGGTTTTATGGAAGTTTTTATGGGATTCTTGTGGGCATTCTTGATTGGTGGGTTTGTATGTATGGTGGGAGAAATTTTGATCATAACAACAAACATCACATCTGCAAGAATTTTGGTGACATTTGAGCTTTTGGGTGTTGTTCTTGAAGCGGTTGGGCTTTTTGGGTATATCTCTGATTTTGCGGGTGCGGGAATAAATGTGCCCATTATTGGCTTTGGCGCTTCTCTTGCAAGGGGAGCAATAGGTGCTGTCAAAACTTATGGGCCTTTGGGCATTTTTGTGGGTGGGCTTGCTGCGACCGCAGGGGGAATTGCCGCTGCGGTTGGTTTTGCTTTTCTCTTTTCTTTGATATTTAGCTCACATACAAAAAAATAGATATTGTTTATAATTTTGCATACTACACCAAATATTGTGGTGGTATGCAATTTTTATAATAAATTCTTTGCAAAAATTTTTGTTTTGCCTCATATATATTTTTAAGTGAAAAAGTTTTGCAAATACAAATCGAAATCTAAAAAGAAGAAAAAATTTTTGTGTTTTCTTATTGTTTTTTTGTCTTGTTTTTCTCTTTTGGTTTGTTATGTGAATTTTGTCGTCAATCCTATTATTGTTGAGGCGACACGGCAGACGATTTATTCTCTTTCAACAACGGCGGTGAGTGATGCTGTTTATGATGTCTTGGATGAAGAACATATCACTTATTCTGACCTTATTGAGATTGAGCATGATGTTGATGGAAATATATCGTTTATCACATTGCAGACAGTCAGATTGAATCAGATTGCTCGAAAGTTTTATCAAGTGGCACAGGTTTATTTGGACAAAATGGGAGAAAATGGGCTGGATGTGCCTTTGGGTGCTTTCTCTGGCTTGCCTTGGCTTGTTGGTGTTGGACCTAAAGTGAATATTAAACTTGTTTCTATCGGTGCCATGACTTCAACATTTGAAAGCACTTTTCGTCAGGCGGGAATGAATCAAACAAACCACTCGCTTTTTATAAAGCTTCACGCAAGCGTAAGCTTGGTTTTGCCAGCATTTTCGGGCGTTGTTGAAAGTGAAACAGAGATGCTTGTTGCTGAAAGCGTGATTGTCGGAAAGATTCCAAATGTTTATCTGACGGGTGGAAATTTTTTGAATTTTGTTCCAAACTAGAAATTTTTTGTAAATTGTTTTTGTTTTTTTTGGTTTTGATGTATAATTTTTTTATGGTAAAGAAAAAGGAAATTTCAGAAAAAGATATCGTTGACAAAGTGAAAAAAACAAATTCAATGCGTTTTTTGTCTGCGTTCAACAATATTGATTTTACGATAAAAACAAGATATAATTTCAATCGAAGCACAGGTTTTTCTGAAGCGGTAAGAAGGGCTGTTGCCTTCAATTTTGTTGTGCGAAAATATGAAGACGATTTGATAAGTTTTGGCCGACTTAGAAATGCTATCATTCATGACAATGGAGAGACAATTATTGCTGAGCCAAACATTGATGTCGTTGAAAAAATCGAAAAAATCGAAAGACTTTTGACAGCACCACCAAAGGCGCTTGATGTTGTTGCAAGAAGAGATGTTTTGACCGTAAGCAGTGACAAATCTATGAGAGAAGTGATAAAGCTTATTGCTTCTTCACACTATTCAAACTTGCCAGTTTTTAACAAAGAAAATGAAATAATCGGCATTGCAAATGGGCAAAAAATCTTAGACTCTTTTGGAAAATATTTGATTGCTGGCGGAAAGGCTGACAGCTTTTTGGATGCAGTAAAAATTGAAGACATGCTTTCAAAAATTGAAAGCTCTGATTATTATGCTTTTGCAAACAAAGACATCACAGTTGAACAAGCGTTGTCACTCTTCCATCAAAATTCAAAACTTTTGGCAATTTTGGTCACTGAAAATGGTGGAGCGAGAGAAAAGCCTTTGGGAATTATGACGGGCGGAGATGTTCTTAAAATGAACAAAATTTTAGAGAAATTTTAAAACTTGCTTTTTAGCAAGTTTTTTTATTATTTTTGTTGACATTAAAAAGACAAAAAGATATAATCTTTTTTGTAAAAACATTTGAGAAAAGACACGGTTTTGTGATGATTGATTTTCAGAGAGTTGTCGTTTGGTGAAAGACAACATTCAAAGCACAAAATTATCCCTTTTCGAGTTGCAATGCAGAAAAGTTAGTAAGCGTTGACGGGTATTCCCGTGATAGAAGAAGTGAGTGTTTGCTCGTGAGATTACAAGTGGTTTAAAAACTCTTTGCAGGAGTCTTGTATTCTTGTAAAGAGTTTTTTTTGGAGGTTTTATGAAAAAAGAAAAAACAATGCCCGATTTTGTGGAGATGGAACATGACATCTTGAAGTTTTGGAAAGACAACAATTGTTTTGAAAAATTGAGAAGTCAAAATGCGGGACATGAGAGATTTAAGTTTTTGGACGGCCCAGCAACTGCAAACAACCGTCTTGGCATACACCATTTTTGGGGCAGAACTATAAAGGACTCAACAATTCGTTATAATGCGCTCAAGGGGAGAGATTGCCAATATCAAAATGGCTTTGATGCACAGGGACTTTGGGTAGAAGTCAATGTTGAAAAAGAACTTGGCTTAAACGGAAAGCCAGAGATTGAAAAATATGGCATTGACAAATTCACAAACAAGTGTATGGAAAGAGTCAGATATTTCGGAAACGAAATGACAAACCAATCTATTCGTATGGGGCAGTGGATGGACTGGGACAACAGCTATTATACAAACACGGATGAAAACATCACATCTATCTGGCACTTTTTGAAAAAGTGCGATGAAAAAGGCTGGATTGTCAAGAAAAACAGACCTATGGCTTGGTGTCCACGCTGTGGCACAAGTCTTTCTGAGCATGAAATGAGCTCGTCATATCATGAAGTTGAACACACTGCACTTTTCATCAAACTTCCTGTGAAAGGAAAAGATTTCAAGATGATCGCTTGGACAACAACACCTTGGACTCTTGCTGCAAATGTTGCTCTTGCCGTAAACCCTGATTTTGAATATGTAAAAGTAAATTTTGAAGGCGAAAATATTGTTTTGGGCAAAGACAGACTCTCCGTTTTGAAACAAAAAGATATAGAAATCTTGGAAACATTCAAGGGGAGTGATCTTGTAGGGCTTGAATATGAAACATGTTTTCCAGAACTTAAAGAACAAAACTTTGCACACAAGATTGTCGCTTGGGACGAAGTTGACAATGCGGAAGGCTCTTGTGTAGTTCATATTGCACCTGGTTGTGGAGCAGAAGACTTTGAACTTGGAAAAACGCTTTCTCTTCCCGAGATTTGTCCAATCAATGAACAGGGCGTCATGCTTGAATCAACAGGATTTTTGGCAGGAAAGAAGACAACTGATGTTGTTGAAATGGTTGTTGACCGCTTAAAAGCCGACAATAAACTTTTGTACGCTCACAAATACAAACATAGTTATCCTTTCTGCTGGAGATGTAAGACTGACCTTGTCTACAAACTGATTTCAGCGTGGTTTATCAAAATGGATGAGATCAGACATCTTGCACTCAAAGCGATCGAAGATGTTGAGTTTAAGCCAGCTTATGCAAAAAAGCGTATGGCTGACTGGCTTCAAAACATGGGCGACTGGAATATTTCAAGAAGTCGTTTCTATGGGCTTCCACTTCCATTTTATGTTTGTGAAAAGTGCGGAAAGGTTCATGTGATTGGTTCGCTTAAAGAACTTAAAGAAAAAGCAGTTGATCCTAGTGTAGTTGATCACTTGCCAAACATTCACAGACCTTGGATTGATGATGTAAAAATCAAATGTGATTGTGGTGCGAAAGTTTCAAGAATAACCGAAGTGGGAGATGTTTGGCTTGACGCGGGCATTACTCCATTTTCAACAAAGAAGTATTTCTCTGACAAAAAATATTTTGAAGAGAATTTCCCAAATGATTATGTTTGTGAAATGATAGAACAAATCAAGCTTTGGTTCTATTCGCTTCTTGTTATGAGTGTTGTTTTGACAGGAAAGGCGCCATATAAAAAACTCGTCACATATCAATATGTGAGAGATGAAAATGGTGGAGAATTTCACAAGAGTGGTGGAAATTCACTCGAAGCAGATATTGTTGCTGACAAAGTCGGTGCAGATGTTGTAAGATATCTTTTCTCGTCTTCAAGCCCAACAAATGATATGAGATTTGGCTTTGGACTTACGGATGAAACAAGAAGAAAACTCTTGGCATTCTGGAATATTTATACTTTCTTCAACACATATGCTTGTTTGGACAACCCAGATATAGCACACTTTATTCCAAAACTTGAAGATTTGTCTGTGACTGACAAGTGGCTGATAGAGAGCATAAACAAATTTATTGAAGAGAGCGATTTAAATTATGCCGATGACAAAAACTTTGTTGTGGTAAAAGATTTTGAGAAACTTGTTGATGATATTTCAAACTTCTATATTCGAACAAACAGAAAGAGATTTTGGAAGAGCGAAAACAAAAATGACCAAATGACTGCATATTGGTGTCTGTATTATGCAATCAAGTCTATCGTGAGAATTATGAGCCCAATTACACCATTTTTGACAGAACACATCTGGCAGAATATGGTCAGAGAAATTGAGAAGGATGAAGCTGAGTGCATTATGTGCAGCGGTTATCCAAAACAAATCTATTCAAAAAGATTTAAAGAGATTTTGCAAGAAGCTGAAGTGGCAAGAAATATCATGTCAACAGCACAAAGACTTCGAAACGAAAACCAAATCAAAGTTAAACAACCACTTTCAAAAATGTATGTTGCTGGCGAAAATGCATTGAAAGTTATTGAAGACTTTGGAGATATTATCAAAGAAGAACTAAACATCAAAGAACTTGAAAAAGTTGACGATGATTCGAAGTTTAATGATGAGTATCTTTCAGTAAACTTCAAAGCTGCTGGAGCAGTGCTCAAGGGAGATGTTCAAAAGCTTAAAACGGCTCTTTCAAATCTTTCTGAAGAAGAAGTTGAAAAAGCGGTAAATGGATACCACAACGGAAAAGTGGATGTTGGAGAATTTAAGGGGCTTGACAGCAGTCTTTTCAATCTTGAGAAAAAACCTAAGGGTGAGTTTGTCATTGCTCACGAAAACGGAAATACTGTTGTGCTTGATATCACTTTAAATGAAGATTTGATTTTGGAAGGACTTTATCGTGAGTTTGTTAGAGGTCTTCAAGTTTTGAGAAAAGAAGCAGATTTTGCAATTGACGACAGGCTCTATGCTTATTTTGAAACAGCAGATGAAACTCTTGCGACTATGCTTTATCAATATATGGACAAAATCAAACAAGAAGTTTTGATTGTCAGAGCTGTTGAAAAAATTGATAAACCAAGTGCAGAAAAGAATATTGAAGTCGGTGATGGATTTATTATCGCAAAATTTATCAAAGCGGAGTAAAAATGAGAATAGCAGATGAGTGGAAAGATTTTCAGGTTTTGGCCACAGGTGATGGTGAAAAACTTGAATCGTGGGCTGGCATAACTCTTCTTCGACCAGATCCACAGGTGATTTGGCACAAGAAGAAAAAGTTGACGGCGGATGCGGTTTATGAAAGAAAAGAAGGGGGCGGTTTTTGGCACTTCAATCGTCAAATCCCTGAGCAATGGACCATTTCTTTAAACGACATGAAGTTTATCGTAAAGCCCATGGGTTTTAAGCATACGGGGATTTTTCCGGAGCAAGCCACAAACTGGTCACTTATGGCAGACCTTGTCAAAAAGTCAAAAAGAGAAATAAAGGTCTTGAATCTTTTCGCTTATACTGGTTGCGCTTCAATTGCTCTTTCAAAAGCAGGAGCAATTGTCACGCATGTTGATGCCAGCAAGGGGATGGTTGAGCGCGCAAAAGAAAATGCGAAACTCAACAACATTTCAAACATAAGATTTATTGTTGATGACTGCCAGAAGTTTATTGAAAGAGAAATAAGACGCAAAAATTTTTATGATGCAATTATCATGGACCCACCAAGTTATGGAAGGGGACCAAGCGGTGAAATGTGGAAGCTTGAAGACAATCTCTGTGATTTTGTCGAACTTTGCAAAAATGTTTTGTCAGACAAGCCACTTTTTGTTTTGATAAACTCTTATACGACCGGACTTCAACCAACTGTGATTGCAAACATCCTGAAGAGTGTTTTTGGAAGCGAAAATGTCCAGGCAGATGAGATTGGATTGCCAACAAAAGAAGATGGCATTGTTTTGCCTTGTGGGGCAACTGGAGTGAAAATATGGAAAAATTGAATGTTTTGTATGAAGACAACCAAATTGTTGTTGTTATAAAGCCACAAAATGTGCCAACGATGCCAGATGAGAGCAAAGATGAAGATATGCTTTCACTCGTAAAAAGATATGTTAAGGAAAAATACAACAAAGAAGGGGAGGCTTTCATTGGGCTTGTCCATCGTCTTGACAGACCTACGGGCGGTGTTATGGTCTTTGCCAGAAATTCAAAGTCCGCAAAGCGTCTTTGTGAGCAGTTCGCAGGGCACGACAAGGTCGAAAAGACTTATTACGCTGTGGTAAAAGGCACAACAAACTTTAAAAATCAAAAACTTGTGAATTATCTCAAAAAAGATGAGAAAGAAAATATCGTAAAAATTGTTCCTATGAGTGAAAGTGGAGCAAAAAAGGCCGAACTCGTTTATTCTGCTCTCGAAGACGATGGAAAAAACACATTGGTTGAAGTCAAAATTTTGACGGGCCGAAGCCATCAAATAAGGGTTCAAATGGCGAATGCAGGATTTCCACTTGTTGGAGATGTAAAATACGGCAAAGAGAAAGGTTTGACATCAAATCTCGGCCTTTGGGCTGGAAAACTTTCTTTTGTGCATCCGGTTTCAAAAGAAAAGTTGGTTTTTATTGCATGCCCAGATACAACCAAATCGCCATGGAAAAATTTTCATGTTGAAAAATATTTGACAAGATAGGTGATTATGAAAAAAAGAAGTGAAATCGAAGAAAAATATAAGTGGGATCTAACAAAATATTGCAAAAGCGAAGCTGATTTTTTTGTTAGACTTGAAAATTTGGAGAAGAAATTTGACAATTTGGCAAAATTTTCAGGAAAGCTTTCTGACGATAAAAGCCTTTTGGAATGTCTCCAATTTGATAGCGAGATTTCAAAAGAGTTTGAAGCTTTGGCGGTTTACGGCGAACTCTGTGAAAGCACAGATGTGACAAATCAAAAAGCAAATGAGATGTGTGAAAAAATTTCGCTTGTTGGTGCAAATTACAACAAGGTTTCTACACTTATATCGACCGAGATTGACAAATTTTCAACCAATAGACTAAAAAATCTTATTCAAAATGCCAAGTTTAAAGACTTTTCTCGCATGTTTGAGAAGGTTTTGCGAGCAAAGAAACACACACTTTCAAAGAAAGAAGAGCTTCTTTTATCAAACATTTCTGAAGTTATGGGAGAATCATCAAATGTTTTTGACAAATTTTCAAATGGAGATTTGAAGTTTGATGATATCAAAGATGAAAAAGGAAAATCTCATCCGCTTTCTCCGGCATTGTATGGATTTTATATAAAGGGAAAAGATCGTACTCTTAGAAAAAATGCAAGAGAAGAACTTTTGAAAAAATATAAACAATTTGCTCATACGATTTCAGTCAATTATATAGCAAATGTCAAAGAGGACTGTGTGCTTGCAAAGATAAGAAAATTTGACTCTGCGCTTTCTGCATCAATATTT